>JGI12316J15310_10000042_pt35 | contig 26351 bp, 28 predicted proteins | sample MarCyaLeptolynsp_FD_15310 | JGI IMG/M metagenome (IMG submission 15310)
TGATTGCCGCCGGAACCGGTCTGTGCGCCCCGGCGGCCCGGCGCCATCTCCTGCTCCTGGCTGGTCTGGCCGTGATTGGTGCCACGGCTGCCGGGTTCGCCGGTGCAGACTGGCGGGCCGTACGTGTTGATGCGCCGGTGATTGCCAAGGACGTCCGGGCAATCCTGATTGAGGGCACCCTGCTGAAGAAGACCCGCCGTGCCGATGGTGCGACACGGGTCGTGATTGCGCCCATAGATATGAGCCGCAATGTGCCTGGCGGCATGCCCGCACGTGTCCGCATAAGTGTGCGCACGGCGATGGACGATGTTAAACCCGGCGATCGCATCTCTGTTCGGGCGGGGCTGATGCCGCCGCCCGGGCCCGCGGCGCCAGGTGCGTTCGACTTCGGGCGGCAGGCGTATTTCAGGCAGCTCGGGGCTGTGGGCTACGCAGTGTCTCCGTTGGTCCTGGTTGAAGCTGCGCCGCACACCTGGGGGACCTGCCTTCGCTTTTGCGTTGACCGATTGCGCAATGACCTGACCGAACGGATTGTCAGGGCCCTGCCGCCGACGCAGGGCGCCATTGCCGCAGCGCTGATGACCGGGGACCGGGGCGGCATCCCTGAGGAGGTGCTGCAGGACCTGCGCGATACCGGCCTGGCACATCTGCTGGCCATCTCCGGATTGCACATGGCGCTGTTTGCCGGCGCGCTGTTTTGGGGTGTACGCGGACTGTTGGCCCTGTCGCCTCGACTGGCCCTGACGGCGCCGATCAAGAAATGGGCTGCAGCTGTCGCACTGGCTGGGGCCTTTGGGTATCTGCTCGTATCCGGCGCATCCGTCGCAACCCAGCGGGCGTTTGTCATGTTCACGCTGATCTTTGTCGCCGTCATGCTGGACCGGCCCGCCATAACCCTGCGCAATGTGGCGCTGGCGGCCATGATCGTGATGCTGCTGACACCGGAAGCCGTGATGGAAGCAAGCTTCCAGATGTCTTTTGCTGCTGCCATTGCACTGGTCGCTTTCTACGAGGCCGCGCGTCCGTGGCTGAGCAGATGGAACAGCGCTTTTGTGGACCGGGGCATGCTCGCGAAGGCGACGCTTTATCTTGGCGGGATTGCGCTGACGTCCATCGTAGCTTCTTTGGCGACCGCTCCCTTTGCCGCCTATCACTTCAACAGGGTAGTGGATTTCGGGCTCGTGGCCAATCTTGCGGCCATGCCTCTGGTCGGGATTGTCGTCATGCCGTCAGCACTGCTGGCCTTCATCGCCATTCCGTTTGGTCTTGAGGGCATACCACTGTGGGTGGCGGGGACGGGGATCGCGGCCATTGTGGTGGTCGCCGACACGGTGGCCGCATGGCCCGGGGCCATCACTGCCGTTCCGGCACTCCCACCCACCGTATTGGCACTCCTGGTGACTGGAGGATTATGGATGGCACTATGGCGTGGCCGCTTGCGGTGGGCCGGTGTGCTGGGGCCTGTGGTGGGCGTGGCGGTAGCAACAACAATGCCGTACCCGGACATTCTGATTGACCGCCAGGCAGAGCTTGTCGCTGTGCGCGATGCACAGGGCAAGCTGGTTCTCAGCTCGCCGCGGCGTGCCGGCTTTGTGGCGGATAGCTGGTTGCGTCGCGATGCCGATCTGCGGTCGCAGCGTCAGGCCTCAGGCGGCCTGTTCAAATGTGACGCGGATGGATGTGTCGCGGACCACGCCGGATTGGGTCTGATTGCGGTGCCCAATACCTGGCGGGGCGTTGTGGAGGACTGTGATGAGGCGGACATACTGGTGACGGAAACCTATACGCCTGTCTCCTGCAGGGCCCCGGTCATCGTCGACCGTAGTGCTTTGACGCGCAGGGGCGCGCATGCGGTCTTTGCACCGCTGAATCCGTCTCTGCCGCCACGTATCGAGACTGCGTGCGACGTGACCGGTATTAGGCCATGGACGCGGTGCCGTCCGTAGTGGGCAAACGAGTCAGCCCACCACAAAAGCGCCTGAAAGCGGCGCCACACTTGTGGGAGAGACCAATCTGTCAGGGAGGCTCCCCATGCGCTCACTCAACCCGTTCAAGCGTCAGGTCCCAACGCCCGAACATCCGTCTACCGGTGATCCTGTGAAAGACATGACGCAGGTACTGCTGCGGATCGAAGGGCATCTGAGCGAGCTGTCAGCGCGCGCCAAATCAATCGACAAACTCGAACGCCGCCTCCAGGGAATAGAGACGGCGTTGAAGCATATCTAGAATGAATGGCGGTGCTCAGTAGCGCCGCATCAGGCCGACGAGCTTGCCCTGCACCTTGACCCGGTCTGATGGGAAGATGCGGGTCTCATAAGCTGGGTTGGCCGCTTCGAGGGCGATGGTGTCGCCCTTGCGGCGCAGGCGTTTCAGCGTCGCTTCATGCTGGTCCACCAAGGCCACCACGATTTCACCTGAGCTGGCTGTATCGGCGCGCTGGATGACCACCACGTCGCCATCAAAGATGCCCGCGTCGATCATCGAGTCGCCTTTGACTTCCAGCGCATAATGCTCACCGGAGCCAAGCAGGCTGGCGGGAACACCCACATGGTTTGAATCGTCCTGCAGCGCTTCGATCGGCGTACCAGCCGCAATGCGCCCGACGAGAGGGAGCGTCAAAGCCTCGCCCCCTTCAGGAACAGAAGAATGATTGTCAGGCGTTGGTGCCGGGTCGGCCTTGCTGCCCTGAATGACGCTTGGTGAAAAGCCGCGCTTGGCAGGTGTCGACTGCGGAGCGGCAGATTCGGGAAGCTTAATTACTTCAAGGGCCCGCGCCCTGTGTGCCATGCGGCGGATAAAGCCGCGCTCTTCAAGCGCTGTAATCAGTCGGTGAATGCCCGACTTTGAGCGCAGGTCGAGGGCTTCCTTCATCTCATCGAAGGACGGCGACACACCGGTCTCGCGAATCCGTTCATGAATGAATGTCAAAAGCTCGTGCTGCTTGCGTGTCAGCATGCCAGAAAACCTCCCGCAATCCGTATGATCTCCCCGGATCGAAGAGCCCACACAGTCCGTATACGGCACACCAGCCCGCATGCCAGTGCGTCCAGGTTGCGGTTTCGTTCCCGAAACAAATCAAATCAGAACAAAACCGAAACAATACAAATGTTCTATTTTGGTTCTCAATTTGCGTCAAGCGGAAAAAAGGCCCGCGTCGAGCAGGGTGATTAGTCCGCGGAGTAGTCGCCGGACTTGCCGCCAGACTTCTTCAGCAGGCGGATATCGCTGATGACCATGGCCTTATCGACGGCCTTGAGCATGTCATAGAGCGTCAGGCACGCCACGCTCGCCGCCGTCAATGCTTCCATCTCGACGCCGGTCTGGCCGGTGGTGCGGGCGGTGGCAGTCACGTCAACTGCGTGATCGTCTGCATGTGTCATGAAGTCGACGGCGACTTTTGACAATGGCAGGGGATGACACAGCGGGATCAGGTCACTGGTCTTCTTGGCGGCCATGATACCGGCGATACGCGCGGCAGCCATTACGTCCCCTTTGGGGGACGTGCCGCTTGTCAGCTCCTCGAAGGCTTGGGTGGACATGGTGATGCGGCCGCCGGCGACGGCCTCACGGGCCGTCACGGCTTTGTCGGAGACGTCCACCATGGCAGCATTGCCCTGATCATCCAGATGGGTGAGACCGTCTTTCGCCATTCAGATCTCCCGCCGCATGACGCAACGATGGGTGAGGCCGATGTCGGCCTCGTGGTTCTTCACTAGATGCAGACCGGGTGATAGCTCATCGTCCGTGAGAATCCGGAAACCGACACGCTCATAGAACGGACCGTTCCAGGCAACGTCAGTGAAGGTGGAAAGCGTCACGGCATCCAGGCTGCGTGATCTGGCTTCGTCGCACACGGTCTCAATCAATACCTTGCCCAGGCCCTTGCCGCCATGCTCCGGCACCATCGCCAACTCGTACAAGTGCAGTGCGCCGTCGAGCACCCCACAGGTCGCAAAGCCGATGGGGGTGTCACCGTCATCCACCATCACGAAGCACAGGTTCTGATTGATGTGCGCCCGGAACAGCTGGGGTGTTCCGGCATCGTGGCCGTCCACTTCCGGATGGGGTGACTCGAGGAACAGGGTGCCTGCTCGATCTTCAATGGCCGGCAAAAGCGGTGCTTCGTCAGGACGGGCCTGGCGGATGGCGTAACCTTGGGGAAGGGCTTGAGCTATGGATCTTATCCTTTCAGGAGGGACCGGGTGGCGGCGGCAACATCGTCCTGCCGCATCAGACTTTCGCCGACGAGATAGGTGCGCACATTGGCCGCTGCAAGGCGCTTGATGTCCGCATGATTTGCAATGCCGCTTTCTCCGACGACGAAGCGGTCGCCTGTGACCTTGGGCGCGAGGTCTTCCGTCGTTGCGAGCGTCGTCTCAAACGTCCTCAGATTCCGGTTGTTGATGCCGATCATGCGGCAATCGAGCTTGAGTGCGCGGGCGAGTTCTTCTGCGTCATGCACTTCCACCAGCGCATCCATGCCGTGATCGCGCGCGGCGGCCGCCAGATCAGCGGCCTCGGCATCCGTCGTGCACGCCATGATGACAAGAATACAGTCCGCGCCCATCGCGCGGGCTTCGGCCACCTGGTAGGGCTCAAACATGAAGTCCTTGCGCAGGACCGGGAGTGAGCACGCATTGCGGGCGGCGATCAGATAGTCGGGCTTGCCCTGAAATGAGGGGGTGTCCGTGAGAACGGACAGGCAGGTTGCGCCGCCGCCTTCATACGCTTTTGCATGCGCCGGCGGATCAAAGTCCGCGCGAATGAGACCCTTGGAGGGGCTGGCCTTCTTGATTTCGGCAATCAGTCCGTAGCCGGAAGATTGCGCAGCTTCAAGCGCTTTGGCGAAGGGACGCACGGCGGGTGCATCGGCAGCATGCTTTTCAACTTCTGCCAGGGGCACAGCCTGCTTGGCCGCGGCAATTTCTTCGCGCTTGTAAGCAGCTATCTGGGAGAGAATGTCCATCGCACTCAGGCCTGATTGCTGGTCGTCACCAGCGCATCAAGAGCGGCCCTGGCCTTGCCGCCGTTAATTGCCGCTTCCGCCAGCTTCGCACCGGCCTGCAACGTCTCGGCCTTGCCGGCGACCTTGAGGGCCGCCGCTGCGTTGAGCACCACGATGTCCCTATAGGCACCCGCCTTGCCATCCAGCAGGGCGCGCAGGGCATCGGCGTTTTCGTTTTCGTCGCCGCCGACCAGGTCTTCCGGCTTCGCGCGGTCAAGACCTGCATCTTCCGGCGTGACTTCGTAGTTGCGCACGACACCATCAGACAGTTCGCTGACATAGCTCACGCCGGTGGTGGTAAGTTCGTCCAGCCCGTCAGAGCCATGGGCGATGATGGCATCGGTGGCCCCGAGATTCTGCAGCACATGCGCCAGCGGCTCGCACCACTCCCGCGAGAACACGCCGATGAGCTGGCGCTTTGTGCCCGCAGGATTGGAAAGGGGGCCGAGCAGATTGAAGATGGTGCGCGTGCCGAGCTCCGCGCGCACCGGGCCCACATGCTTCATGGCGGCATGGTGCTGCGGTGCAAACATGAAACCGAGGCCTGCGGTTTCAATGCAGCGGGCAATCTCGTCCGGCCCGAGTTCCAGCTTGACGCCCAGCGCCCGCAGCACGTCCGCGGAGCCGGACTTGGAGGTCAGCGCCTTGTTGCCGTGCTTGGCGACCTTCACGCCTGCGCCTGCCGCCACGAAGGCCACGGCAGTAGAGATGTTGTAGGTGCCGGATGCGTCACCGCCCGTGCCGCAGGTATCAATCGCATCTGCCGGGGCAGGAACGTGCAGCGCCATCTCGCGCATGACGCCAGCCGCACCCGTGATCTCGTCAACGGTTTCACCCCGCACCCGCAGCGCCATGAGGAAGGCACCGATTTGTGCCGGTGACGCCTCACCGGACATGATGAACTCGAAAGCTGATTTGGCGTGGGCCGCATCAAGCGCGTTTCCCGCACCTACATGGGCCAGAATGGTCTTGAAGTCGCTCATGCCGGTTCCGTTTCCCGCGCTTCATTGAACTGCGCGGCAATGTCGAGAAAGTTTTTCAAAAGGGCGTGGCCGTGTTCGGACGCGATGCTCTCCGGGTGGAACTGCACGCCGTGGACCGGCTGCGTCCTGTGCTGAAGACCCATGATAATGCCGTCATCGGTCTCCGCCGTGATCTCCAGATCATCCGGCAGAGTGTCGCGGTCTACTAGCAGAGAATGGTAGCGCGTTGCTTCGAAGTCATCATTGAGGCCCTTGAACAGGCCTTTGCCGGTGTGATGCACCTTGCTCATCTTGCCGTGCATCAGCGTCGGCGCGCGCATGACCTTGCCGCCGAACACCTGGCCAATGGTCTGATGGCCAAGACACACGCCCATCAGTGGCACCTTGCCGGTGGCTTTTTCCGTGAGTTCCAGGCAGATGCCCGCCTTGTCCGGATCGCACGGACCCGGCGACAGGACGATGGCCTCCGGCTTCATGGCCAGTGCCTCGTCGGCCGTGATCTTGTCATTGCGGACCACGCGCACATCTGCCCCCAGCTCGCCGAGGAAATGGACGAGGTTGTAGGTGAAGCTGTCGTAGTTATCGATAAGCAGCAGCATGGGGCTTTTTCCGCGAGACACTGTGAGCCGGACATATAGGGGCCAAGCGGCGGATTAGGCAAGAAATCGGGCCGGTTCCTGCTGCACGTCTGCCGCCCTTTTCCGCATGGGCGGTGGTGATCAGCGACATATCCCCAGCTTTCTGCGGTTTTTGCCTACCTCTGCAATTTACGACCACAACATATAGTGTTAAAAAGTGGTTAAGGCGCATGATGTGCCGATGGCGAGGGCAGGAGCGCAGGTGGCGCAGCAGGGGACCATAGGCAGCCGCATACGGCACGCATTCAGTGTCCCAGCACGGCTGCGGGCACCCACTGCCTTTGCGTGCGGCATGGTGCTGGGCATGGCGCTGCTTGCCGGGGCCTTTTTCGTACCGCGGATGGATCTGGCGTCTTGGGCGGTGGCCGACGACCTGCCGGGCGATCATGTGGTGGCCATCGGCAAGATCGGTCCCACGCCCATCGAGATTGCTGACGGCAAACGGGCCCTCAAGGATGCCCCGCCGCGGATGATCTTCTCGCAGATCACACTTCCTGCTGAAGCCGCGCCAATTGTGCTGGCGACTGGCAAGACAGACCTGATGCCGCTGACAACAGCCAGTGTGGAGGCATCTCACACCCGTGACACCCGCCCGGCCATCGCACTGATGATCGACGATCTGGGCATTGTGCCGGATCGTTCCGCGCACGCCCTGCGCCTGCCGGTGGAAGTAACCCTCAGCTTCCTTGCCTATGGCCCTGTCTCGCGCCCCCTGGCGCAGGCGGCCGCCGCAAAGGGCCACGAGATTTTCCTGCATGTGCCAATGGAACCACGCGGGCGCGCCAATCCGGGGCCGGATGCCCTGATGACCCATGACAGTGACCGGCAGCTGCGCGCCAAGCTGGACAAGCAGATTGCTGATCTGGGCGCCGTCGCGCCGCTGGCCGGCATCAACAACCATATGGGAAGCCGCGCCACGGCGGACCGCCGGGTGATGGATGAAGTCATGCGCGGTGCCGCTGAACGCGGGTTGGTGTTTGTGGATTCCATCACCACGCAGAACAGCAAGGCGCGCGCCGCGGCTGCGACCTACGACGTGCCGTTCATCGCCCGCGACGTGTTTCTCGATCACGGTGAGGGCGAAGACTTCCTGCTCGCGCAGCTGGATGAACTGGAACGCCAAGCCCGCACACGCGGCATTGCTGTCGCCATTGCCCACCCCCATGCGACCTCCCTTGAGATTCTGGATGTCTGGGTGAAAGGGCTGGACGCGAAGGGCCTGCGGCTGGTGACCATCAGCGAGGCCATCGACATGGAAAGCCGCCGTTCGCAGCTGGCGATGGTGCAGCGTTAGCCTTTTGAGCGAACCGCAGCGTAGACTCCTGCCACTGACGCGGGAGATATCTGATGCCAAAGATCGACAAGCCTGAGTGGACAAACCATCCCGGTGACCCCAATCCGTTGTTCGGAGAAAGCAACGGACCCTATGGTGAAAGTGTCCTCGGCGATGCTGCAGGTCTTCAACAAATTGGTGTTCGCCTTGAGTGTCTGCGACCCGGATCACGCTCATCGCAACGCCACTGGCACGAAACGGAAGATGAATTCGTGTTCGTCATTTCCGGTGAGCTGGTTTTGATCGAGGATGACGAGACATCTCTGGCTGCGGGAGATGCTGCAGGCTGGCGCGCAGGCTCACCAGTTGGTCACTGCCTGGAAAACCGATCTTCTGCCGATGCCACCATACTGGTTGTCGGGACACGGAACCCGGCGGACAAGGTGCACTATCCCGACCACGATACGATCCTGCATCGCGATGGTGACAAGTACCAGGTCACGAAGTTGGACGGTTCTGCGAAAGGATCCTAAAGGGACCTACTGCCCGCGCCCCACGGAACTCGCATAGCGGATGGCTTCTTCCGCTGCCTTGAACAGGGCCTTGGCCTTGTTCACGCTTTCCATGCGCTCGGCTTCCGGGTCGCTGTCGGCGACGACACCGCCGCCTGCCTGCACATAGAGCGTGTTGTCCTTGACGACACCGGTGCGCAGTACAATGCAGGTGTCCATATCGCCACCGGCAGAGAAGTAGCCGACACAGCCTGCGTAGAGACCACGCTTTTCTTTTTCCAGCTCGTCAATGATTTCCATCGCCCGCACTTTCGGTGCGCCTGAGACCGTCCCGGCCGGGAAGCCCGCAACCAGAGCGGAGATCGCGTCGTAGCTCGGGTCCAGCTTGCCGATCACATTGGAGACAATGTGCATCACCTGGCTGTAGCGCTCGATGGTGTAGCTGGCAGTGACTTCCACCGTGCCGATCTGTGCCACACGGCCCACGTCGTTGCGGCCCAGGTCCAGCAGCATGAGATGCTCGGCGCGCTCCTTGGGGTCGGCCAAAAGCTCTTCTTCCAACGCCAGATCTTCTTCGGGCGTCGCGCCGCGCGGGCGGGTGCCGGCAATCGGGCGGATGGTGACTTCGTCGCCCGCCACCTTGACCATGATTTCGGGCGACGACCCGGCAACCGCAAAATCCTCGAAGTCGAGGAAATAGAGATAGGGCGACGGGTTGGTGCGGCGCAGGGCGCGGTAGAGCGCAAAGGGCGGCAGGTCGAACGGGACGGAAAAGCGTTGGCTCGGGACCACCTGAAAAATATCGCCTGCGGCAATGTACTCTTTCGCGGCATTCACCATCTGATGATATTCCGCAGGCTGAGTATTTGAGCTGGGCTCGGGCAACGCCGCCACGTCCACATAGGCGTTCGCAGTGTGGGGCAGGGGCTTGTCTAACGCATCAACGATCGCAGACAGCCGTTCTTCCGCGCGGGTCATTGCTGCCTTAGCGGAGGTGCCTTCCGTCGGGCGGACCGGCGTTACCAGCGAGATTTCATCCCGCACACTGTCGAAGACGGCAATGACGGTCGGGCGCGCCATGATCGAGTCCGGCAGACCGAGCGCATCCGGGTTCTGGTCCGGCAGATGCTCCATGAGGCGCACCATGTCGTAGCCCAGATAGCCGAACACGCCGGCCGACATGGGCGGCAGGCCCTGCGGCAGGTCAATGGCGGACTCAACCAGAAGATCACGCAGCGCATCAAGCGTGCCCTTATCACAGGGCTCATAGGCGTCACGATCGGTCAGCGCCTTGCGGTTGATCTCGGCTGAGTTGCCTGTCGCGCGGAACAGAATGTCCGGATCGACGCCGATGATCGAATAACGACCGCGCACGGCACCGTCTTCAACGCTCTCCAGCAGGAACGAGTTGAAGCGGCCGTCCATGAGCTTGAGCATGGCGGAGACGGGCGTTTCGAGATCAGCCACAAGCTTGGTCCACACGACCTGTGCGGTCCCGGCCTTGTAGGTGTCCTCAAAGGCGGAAAAGTCTGGTTCGACAATCATGGCAACTGCAAGGAGCCTTGGAGCCAGACGGCCCTAGTAGCTTCCGCTCCCGGCTTGGCCTTCACCGCCGATGACATAGGCAATTGCGCGCTCGTTGATCTCGACACCGAGGTCCGTGCGGATGGCATTGATGTACTGAACCATCAGATCATCCGAGAAGCTTCCCGAGAGCTGCTGGCGGAAGCCGTCAAACGCATCATCTTCTGTCAGGGCGTCACCTGACACCACATCCGTGACCTGCATGACCAGAACGGAGTTGCCGAAGCCGACAGGTCCATAGGTCGCGTCACCTTCGGCGATGCTGAACATGTTGTTGATTGCGATGCGCGAGAACGTCTCGTTGGTCATACCGCGGCGCAGTTCGGGCGTCTCGATTGGTGCGCGCCCAAAATCATCCGCGACTTCCGCAATCGTCTCGCCGGCATTGATACGGGCAGAAAGGTCGGCGGCAAGACGCAGAAGGCTTGCTTCTCGCTCCTCTTCCTTCCACGTGGTTACAAGCCGGTCGCGGATATCTTCCAGTGGGGGAACGCGGGCTTCTGCAATGTCCGAGACCTCAACCCAGTAGAAAGAGCCGTCCGGCAGTTCACCCATCGGGGCCTCGTCGCCCGGTTCGGTTGTATAAGCGTCGGTGAGGATTGCTTCTTCAGTCGGCAGAGTTGCCGGACGCTGGCCATTGCGACCGATGCCGGCCTGCGTGACCGGTGGAACCTGCGCTGCTGTCAGGCCCAGTACCGTGACCGCTTCAGCCAAAGGCGCGCCGCCGGCGCGGGCGTCTTCGACCTGATTGGCCAAGTCAAACAGTTCATCATAAGCCCTGTCGGCGGCAAGATCGTCACGCAGGCGCTGGCGTACATCCTCGAAAGTGCTTTCAACCGCGGGGATGACGCTGGTAACGCGGATCAACAGAAACCCGATGGGGCCTTCAACTGGGTCGCTTATCTTACCTTCTTCCAGGGAGAAAGCAGTTTCTGCGATGGCTTCATCGAAGATTTCCGCCCGTGACAGGGTGCCCAGCCGATAATCATCTGGCTGCAACTCCTGATCGTCAGCAAGGGCGGCGAACGTCTTGCCCTCATTCAAGCTGTCGCGTGCGGCTTGGGCCTCTTCACGGGTCGGATACGAAATCTGCTCGATGACACGGCGCTCGACCTGATCAAACTCCGGCTTGCGCAATGTGTATTCATCCCGAATGGCCTGCTCGGAAATCTCGATCGTATCCGCCACAACGTCCGGCGTCAGGATGACATAGGAAAATGAGCGGTACTCCGGCTCGCGGAACAGGCCCTGGCCGCGCACTTCATAGAAACTGGCAAGTTCTTCTTCCGTGGGTTCACCGGGTGCATCCACCATTTCAGGTGTCAGAACCAAGTATTTTGCTGTACGGCGCTCATTGAGCACCGCATACATGCGCTGGGCAAAGCCGGATGGCATTTCAATGTCGGCACTGACAGCCTCAATCAGCTGCTGGCGCGCAATGAAGCGTTTGCGGTCATCAATGAGGAATGCTTCAGAGATGCCATTGCTGAAGAGCGTCTGCTGAAAGGTATTGGCATCGAACTGGCCCGTCGGTCCCTGAAAGGCTGGATCGTTGCGAATGTCTTCAACGACGAGGTCTTCGCCAGCAGTCAGACCCAGATTGCGCGCTGTTGCGTCCAGGGCCGTGCGGCCGACCATCTGTTCCAGTACCCGCCGGTCAAACCCCAAGGTCTGGCCTTCATTCAGAGTCAACTGGCGGCCAAAGCTCTGGGAGCGCTGATTGAGGTCACGGCGATACTCAAACAGGAAGAGATTGCCGTCGATTTCTTCGTCGCCAACCGTAGCGACAGTCGTGTCCACCGAGCCGGTGAAAATATCGTTGATGCCCCATACCGCGAAGCTCAGCACCAGCAGGCCGATGAAAATCTGGGCCACAAACCCGGAAGCATTTTTGCGTAGTTTTTCAAGCATGGTGTGGGGTCAGCAATCTTTGTTAAGGGGCGGCGTGGTTAAGGGCAGGAGTCGATGGCATGTCGCCTAGGCGAACCGTAAACCAGCTCACAGGCCTGCCCATACCACAAACGTCGCTTTGCCGCGTAATTTATGTGTGAAGGGGTGGCAGTCGCAAGATGACGGTGGCGTTGTTAACGACTTGGAGATGCTACTTCCGGGTCAGCCGCACCCATATGCCCGATAAGGCGCATTTGTGCTGGCACTGGCAATAGGGGTTTGCTATCCGCAGGGCACACGTTTTTCGGCGCCCCAACGACAGGCCGATTTTGCCTTGTGACCTGTCGTCCAAGCCAGCCCCATTCTCAAGTGAGAGCTCAGAACACATGCCTGATCGCCGCCCCCTCGTTGCCGGAAACTGGAAAATGAACGGCCTACGCAGCTCGCGGGCTGAGCTCGATGCACTTGTTGCGGCCCTTCAGTCAGGCGCACAGGCGCGCTGTGACGTAATGATCGCCCCACCGTTTACGCTGTTGATGGAATTTGCGTCTGCCGCTGACGGCTCACCTGTTGCAATTGCCGGGCAGGACTGTTCAGCGCTTGCGCCCGGCGCCCATACCGGCGACGTGGCGGCCACAATGTTGGCGGATGCTGGTGCCTCGGCTGTGATTGTCGGTCATTCAGAGCGCCGCGAAGATCACCGTGAGACCGACGATCAAGTGAAAGCCAAGGCGCTGGCCGCCTATGAAGCGGGTCTGGCGGCTATTATCTGCGTCGGGGAAACCGAGCCGGAGCGTGACCGGGGCGAAACGCTGGAAATTGTCACCGGCCAGTTGGCAGGATCCATCCCGGATACGGCAACTGCCGTGAACACGGTTGTGGCCTATGAGCCAGTCTGGGCCATCGGCACCGGGCGCACGCCGACGGCGGATGACGTAGCGAAGGTACATGCAACCATGCGTGAGGCTCTGGTCGGCCGATTTGGCGGTGATGTGGGCAACGGCTTCCGGCTGCTTTATGGCGGCTCCGTGAAGCCCGCCAACGCCAAGGAACTGATGGGTGTCGCAGATGTGGACGGCGCACTGGTTGGCGGCGCCAGCCTGAAGGCTGCCGATTTCAACGGGATTATTGACGCCTATCGCTAGGGCTTGTGCAGCACTGGCATTCTTTGCCTGCTTGGCGTAAAACCCGGCGCAACACTCCATTGAGTGTGATCTGGCCGCTTTGGGTTTCGGCCAAAGTCTCCAATTCACCTCCGTTTTTGAGAATTGCCTGCCGCTATGGAAAATATCCTGCTTGTCATCCACACCCTGGTTGCGATCGCCCTTGTGGGCGTGGTGTTGCTGCAGCGCTCTGAAGGCGGCGCGCTGGGCATTGGCGGCGGCGGTGGCGGCGGGGGTGCCGGCGGCGGCATGTTCTCCAGCCGTACGGCGGCGAACCTGCTCACCCGGGCGACGGCCATTCTGGCGGTTGTGTTCTTCCTGTCATCAATTGCGCTCACTGTGATTCACACAGGCGACCGCAATGCAGGCTCCATCGTTGACAGGATTACGCCTGTAGCTCCTCTGGATGACACGGTCTCAGAACCCGATCTGGGCGTTGCTCCGCCCACCGCTGGGCCTGCCGACGAAGAACCTGCCGTCCCCCGGCCTGAATAACCGCATCTTTTTTGGCACAAGCCTGCGGCATTTGCGCTGCGGGGCCAATAAACCTGTCTGATCACCACTTGAGCGCTTTCATGCGCTCAACGACTCGGGATAAATTCATCGCCCATGGCGCGGTACATTTTCATTACCGGCGGCGTGGTGTCCTCCCTCGGAAAGGGTCTCGCATCAGCGGCGTTGGGCGCATTGCTCCAGGCGCGCGGATACTCCGTGCGCCTTCGCAAGCTCGACCCTTATCTGAATGTTGATCCAGGCACCATGAGCCCCATTCAGCACGGCGAAGTGTTCGTCACCGATGATGGTGCGGAGACCGACCTGGACCTGGGTCACTATGAGCGGTTCACGGGCGTCCACGCCTCCCGCTTCGACAATGTGACCGCAGGCAAGATTTACCAGACGATCCTGCAGAAGGAGCGCCGGGGAGACTATCTCGGTGGCACCGTGCAGGTGATCCCGCACGTGACCGACGCCATCAAGGCTTTTGTCCTGCATGGCAATGACGATGTGGACTTCGTGCTGTGTGAAATCGGCGGCACGGTGGGTGACATTGAAGGCCTGCCTTTCTTTGAAGCGATCCGCCAGCTCGGCAACGAACTGCCGATCAACGATGCAGTGTTCATCCACCTGACCCTGATGCCGTGGATCGCATCTGCCGGAGAAATGAAGACCAAGCCGACCCAGCACTCGGTGCGCGAGCTACGCGCCATCGGCATCCAGCCGGACATCCTGCTGTGCCGCGCAGACCGGCCGATCCCGACCGACCAGCGCCGCAAACTCGGCCTGTTCTGCAATGTGCGCCCGTCCAGCGTCATCGAGGCGCGCGACGTGGATACGATCTACGACGTGCCGGCGGCCTATCACGCAGAAGGGCTGGACACGGAAGTGCTCGCGCATTTCGGCATCACCGATGCGCCGGAACCGGGCCTTGAGACCTGGAACGAGATCACCAATCGCGTCCGCCAGCCGGACGGAGAGGTGAAAATCGCGGTTGTCGGCAAATACACGGGCCTCAAGGACGCCTACAAATCCCTGACCGAGGCGCTGACCCATGGCGGCATCGCCAACAAGGTGCATGTGAACGTCGAGTGGATCGACTCGGAGATATTCGAGAAGGAAGACCCGGCCCCCTATCTGGATGGTGTGAATGCCATTCTCGTGCCGGGCGCCTTTGGCGAACGCGGCGCAGAAGGCAAGATTGCCGCCGCCAAATTCGCCCGCGAGCGCGAAGTGCCGTATTTCGGCATCTGTTTCGGCATGCAGATGGCGGTGGTGGAAGCCGCGCGCAACCTGGCTGGGATGGAAGCCGCGTCATCCTCCGAGTTCGGCCCCTGCAACGAGCCGGTGGTCGGTCTGATGACCGAATGGCTCAAGGAAGGTGAACTCCAGCAGCGCGAGGAAAACGGTAATCTCGGCGGCACCATGCGGCTGGGCGCCTATGACGCCAGGCTCAAGGCCGGCACCCGGATCGCCGAGATATATGGAACCACCGACATCGCGGAACGCCACCGGCACCGCTACGAAGTCAACATGACCTACAAGGATCCGCTGGAAGCGGCCGGAATGACATTCTCTGGCGCGTCGCCGGACGGTCTGCTGCCGGAAACCATCGAAATTCCGTCACATCCGTGGTTCATTGGTGTCCAGTACCACCCGGAACTGAAGTCCAAGCCGTTCGACCCGCATCCGCTGTTCGCCAGCTTCGTGGGCGCGGCCCTGGCCCAGAGCCGGCTGGTTTAGGTATCTCGCGGGCGCTGTGCCCGCCTACGGAGCGTCTCCATGAACTCTGCAGCCAACACGACCGTATCCATCGGCAAGACTGTTTTCAGCAACGACAAACCTCTGTCGATCATTGCAGGCCCCTGCGCCATGGAAAGCCGGGACCACGCACTTGAAATGGCAACGGCACTCAAGGAGATCACGTCCAAGCTCGGCATCGGGCTGGTCTACAAATCGTCCTTCGATAAGGCCAACCGCACCTCCGCCAACAGCCCGCGCGGCCTGGGCCTGGATCTGGCGCTGCCGATCTTCGCTGAGGTGAAGGAAACACTGGGCATCCCCGTGCTGACCGATGTGCATACGGCGGAACAATGCGCACCGGTGGCGGAAGTGGTCGACGTCCTGCAGATCCCGGCCTTCCTGTGCCGCCAGACGGACATGCTGATTGCCGCTGCCGAAACCGGCGCTGTGGTAAATGTGAAGAAGGGCCAGTTCCTTGCCCCCTGGGACATGAAGAATGTCGTCGAAAAGGTGCGCGGTGCCGGCAACCCGAATGTGATGGTGACCGAGCGCGGCGCGAGCTTTGGCTACAACACGCTTGTCTCCGACATGCGGTCCTTGCCGGAACTCGCCAAGACGGGTGCTCCCGTGATCTTTGATGCCACCCACTCGGTGCAGCAGCCCGGCGGTCAGGGCACAACGTCCGGCGGCCAGCGCGAGTTCGTGCCGGTACTGGCGCGGGCGGCGGTGGCAGTCGGTGTGGCCGGTGTCTTCATGGAAACCCATCAGGACCCGGACTCAGCGCCGTCTGACGGCCCCAACATGGTGCATCTCAAGGACATGCCGGCGCTTCTGGAGCGTCTGCAGGGCTTTGACGGGCTCGCCAAAGCCGCCTGACGTCCGTCCGCATACCAACACCTGAGCGCACCTGGTGCGTATTGCCTCGACTCACCAAATCGCTAATTCTGCGAGCAGGGGAGCAGCGACGATCTGAACCATCGGACGCGCCAATCAGGGATGCCGGTTTCATGAATGTGAACCCGCGGTTGACTCAGGAGATCGCTGCGCGGCACGCGCACGGTCGGGCACAGACAGGCGCGCAGGCGCTGCCGGAACCGATATTCTCCTATGCCTCTCCAGATGATCCGCGCATCAAACAGATTATCATCAAGCTGATCGAGCGGATGACCGGCCAGCCGCGTCTCAAGCGTATGTATCTCGACAACCGGGCCAACCCGGTCGCAGGCGAAACGTTCTTTGCGGCGGCGATCCGGTATCTGAAACTCAATCTCGATTTTGACATGGCCCGGCTCCATGAAATCCCCAAAGACGGTCCGCTGGTGCTGGTGGCCAATCATCCCTTTGGCGTCATCGATGGGCTGGTGATCAGCCATCTGGCCTCCATGGTGCGCGGCGAGTTCAAGGTTCTCACCAATGCCGTGCTGACACAGGCCCCGGAGATCGAAGACTATCTGCTGCCGGTGGACTTTGATGAAACAGCAGAAGCGCTGGCAACAAATATCCGGACGCGGAAGATATCCCGCGAACTGCTGAAGGCCGGTGGAACAATTATCGTTTTCCCCGGTGGTACGGTCTCCACCGCACCGCGCCCCTTCGGACGGGCCGTGGATCCTGTCTGGCAGCCCTTCACAGCGCAGCTTGTCCAAAGGTCAAGGGCGACGGTCGTGCCGATCTTCTTTGAAGGCCAGAATGGCCGGCTGTTCCAGGTAGTCAGCCATTTCAGCCGGACGCTCCGCCTGTCGTTGCTGTTTCGCGAAGTGCATGAAAGCATCGGCAGCCGTGTCCCCATTCGCATTGGCCGGCCCATCCGATATGAGGAATTGGCCCACCTGAAGGACCGCACGGAATTTGCAGATGAATTACGCCGACGCACCTATGCTTTGGGGTCTTCGCCAATGCCGCGCCGGGCTTATAGCGGCAAGACCATCGGTGAGAAGTGGCGGGCCAAACGGACAGTGCCACATTGATGGGGACCTGTCGGTGCTCTGCCTGGCAGGAAGACTATGCTGTTGCCCGCCGAGACTCTGCACTATCGCGCATGGTTAGTGTTTCCCGTGGCAAAGTCAGGATGACAGTGGTGCCGAAATCAGGTTTGCTTTCAATTGCCATGCGACCTTTCAACCTACTGACCATTTCAGATGTGAGCGCCAGGCCAAGCCCTATGCCCGCATAGTCGCGCGTCAGGCCGGTCTCACGTTGCCAGAATGGTTCCAGGGCCTGTTCCTGCTCTCGTTTGTCCATCCCGCGTCCTGTGTCGGAGATGCGGATTTCAGGCTCACCGTCCGGATTCAGCGAGCAAACGATGTCGACGGTTCCATCGTTGCGGTTGAATTTGATCGCGTTGGAGATGATGTGCACCAGGGCGAGTTTGAGAAAGCGCTCTTCAGTATAAAGACTGATATCTGACGTCCCGCAATTGCCACGTACTTCGATGGTAGGGCGTTGTTCGCGGGCCTGTGCAATGGCGATGCTGCGCGTGCACAGACCTGCAAGCTCGAAACGGCAGAACTCATCAGCTTCATTGATGTTCGAGAGGGATGCCAGATCAAGAAGATCATTGAGGTGTTGCAGCAGCTTTTTGCCGGCTATGTGTATCTCCGACACATATTCCTTGTTTTCCTTGCCGCCGACAGAGCCGAACATTTCATGCTCAAGCACTTCGGAGAAACCGATTATTGCGTTGAGGGGCGTGCGTAATTCGTGACTCATGTTGGCGAGGAATTCACGCTTGATCCGCTCGTGGTCAGCAATGACCTCAGCGATGTGCGCCCGCTCCAGGGCCCGTTCCATTTCCTTCTCACGTGAGATTGCACTTTTTTCGGCTGCAATCAGGGCGTCATAGGCACGTCGCCGCACTATGAAACCGATCAGGGAAAGCAGAGTCGCGTTGAGCAGAAAGAAGTCATAGTGAAGGGCCATTTCAGGCGACAAACTGGGATGCGGAAATGCCATCCAGACAAGAAATACTACGAGGTAGGCTGCGGCAAAGTGAGCGATTGAGAGATGGAAAAGCCCCAGACACACGATCACAAGGCCGATATTGACGGCCTGATGAGGCTCACCGGCGAGCACCAGGTGCAACACCGAATTGAACAGAAGAATGCCTGACAACACATGCATGACCATATCGGCATGCCGGGTATCTACAAGCTCGCGCAAACTCAGGACAAAAAGCGTACCGGATATCACGATGCTGCTAACCGCCGCCGTGAGCAAGACTGGCAAGAGGTCAGGAGGAAGCGTCAGAAAGTGTGCAACACTGATGAAGCCATATCCGACCATGACGAACAGACACAGGGGGCGGACAGATCGCATCGTTACGGCGCGCAAATCCGCCGGTGTTGCCTTGGTTGCAGAGTTAGGGTGGACAGTTAACTGTGATGCTGGGGCAGGCGCAGAGTTGCACTCTACCTGACCGCGGTTTTGCGTGTCGGTATTTGCATTCTGAACACTTGTGTTGTCCAGATACGCCAAGGACCAGCCACCTCAAGAATACTTTTCTGCATCTTCTTTCCGTTGTCGTGATTCATAGTTTCTGCCAACTGTTGAAGAAAGGTAAAGCACCCTGGCTTGGTTTTCCCAATCCAGACCTATGTTGTCCGAATGCTCAAATGCTTGCTGCTCGATCGCAATAAGGCGCATTTATATTATGGGTATTGGGTCGGGTTCGCTGTTTCGGCATCACGTGCTCGTGCGCAGCCAAAGCGCCGCGTCATGGACCAGACAACGGTCGACCATAGATAGTTGTGAAAAGAGGAAAGCTTTAGCCGCGACCGCGATAGGGCGGCACGCCCTGATCCGGCAGCCAGACGCCCGCGGGGACGTCACCGGTCTGCCAGAAGACATCAATGGGAATGCCGCCGCGCGGATACCAGTAGCCACCGATGCGCAGCCACCTGGGATCGAGAAACTCAACCAGCCGTTTGGCAATGGCGATGGTGCAGTCTTCGTGGAACGCCCCGTGATTGCGGAAGCTGCCCAGATATAGCTTCAGGGACTTGCTCTCAACCAGCCAGTCGCCCGGCACATAGTCGATGACGATATGGGCGAAGTCCGGCTGGCCGGTGACGGGGCACAGGGACGTGAATTCCGGCGCGGTGAACCGGGCCACATAGTCTGTACCCGGATGGGGGTTCGGCACGCGCTCAAGTTCTGCTTCTTCCGGTGAGGCGGGCAGGGCGGTCTGAGCGCCCAGCTGGGAAACATCCGGTCCGTCAGTCATCGTTTCACCCTTCCGTGCCGGGAGCCTTCATAGATGCAGGCTTCGCCGCAGCTGTCGCGGTGGATTTCGATCCGCGCCAGTTCCGGCAGCGGGGCCGCAAGCCGCGTCCACAGCCACAGGGTTATGTTTTCAAGCGTGGGCGCTTCAAGACCTTCGATCTCGTTGAGGAAGCGATGGTCCAGCTCGTCGCGGACGGAGGTCAGTTCGGCCTGCACATCGCCAAAATCCCGGATCAGACCGGTCTCCTCATCCGGCATGCCGTCGAGGCACACGATCACGCGGAACGAGTGCCCGTGCAGGCGCCGGTTGGGGTGGCCCTCTTTCGCATGCGGCAGGTAATGGGCCGCGTCGAAGGTGAATTGCTTGGTAATGCGCATGGCTTGAGAAATCTGACGCCTAGGGAATGCCGATATATTTATGTGACTGCAGGGACAAACGCCATTTGGGGTGCGAAAGGCAATAGGAAACCGCCAATTGCGTGTTTTTATCGCGGGCGGGCCCATCCATGGGTTGCAGGTAGAACTGCTCGAAATCAAGCGTTTCAAAGCATTCCGGCTGCGCTTCCGCCTGGGTTTGCGGATAGACGAGCTTGAGTTCCTGACCTGAGGTGAGTACCAGCGGCGCATTGGCCTTGGGGCTGACACAAATCCAGTCGATGCCGCCGGTTGCACCTTGCGGGGCTTCGAGCGTCCCGTTTGTTTCAACGGCAATCTCGAAGCCTGCTTCATGCAGCGCGTCGATGAGGGGCCCGTCCAGCTGCAACAGCGGCTCACCGCCGGTACATACGACCAGACGTCCCGCAGGGCCGCCCTGCCATTTGTCGATGACGGCCTGCGTGAGGTCTTCGGCTGTCGCGAATTTGCCGCCGCCATCGCCATCGGTCCCGACAAACTCGGTATCGCAGAAGGTGCAGACGGCATCAGCTCGGTCTTCTTCCCGGCCGCTCCACAGATTGCACCCGGCAAAGCGCAGGAAAACAGCGGCGCGACCGGCCTGGCCGCCTTCACCCTGAAGGGTCGGGAACATCTCCTTGACGGAATAGGTCACAGGATATGCGCCTTCCACGTGTCCCAGCCCGCGGCCCGCAAGTCACAGGCCGGGCAGGTACCGCAGCCCTTGCCCCAGGGGTGAGTTGTTTCCCGGTCGCCCAGATAGCAGGTGTGGGTGTCGTCGCGGATGATCTGCGTCAGCGCATCGCCGCCAAGCGCATGCGCCATGGCCCATGTCTGCGCCTTGTCGATCCACATGAGCGGCGTCTCGATGACGAAGGCGCGGTCCATGCCCAGATTGAGCGAGGCCTGAAGTGACTTGAGCGTCGTATCGCGGCAGTCCGGATAGCCGGAGTAATCCGTCTCGCACATGCCGCCCACCAGCACCGTCAGTCCGCGCCGGAAGGCAATGGCGGCCGCATAGGTGAAGAACAAAAGGTTGCGGCCCGGCACGAAGGTCGAGGGCAGGCCTTCTTCCGTGAATGCGATCTCCGCCTCGCGGGTGAGGGATGTCTCCGAGATGCGGCCCAGGTCCTTGAGGTCCAGCATATGGTCGTCGCCAAGTTTGGCCGACCAGTCGGGATAGGCGGCACGTAGCTTGTTGAGAACGACGAGGCGCTGCTCAAGCTCGACGGCATGGCGCTGCCCATAGTCAAAACCGATGGTCTCGACCTGCGCATAGCGGTCCAGCGCCCAGGCGAGCGTGGTGGTGGAGTCCTGCCCGCCGGAAAAGAGAACAAGCGCGCCGGTTTTGTCCAGTGAAGACGGTGTGTCGATCATGGGCTGGTTGAAGCGCGGCAGGGCCTGGCCGTCAAGGTCTGGAGAACAAGGCCGATATGTCTCATCCGGGCAGGGCGCCTAGATGGGGACGTTGATCCACAGATAGCCGCCATAGGCATCAAAACCCGATACGCCCAGGCCCTCATACTTGCCAGAAATGGCGAAATTGATGCCGCTTTCGGTCTTGAGAATCGTGCCCGCCTCGACAACGGCCCGAAAGTCATCATTGCCGTAGCGAACATTGCCAAGCGTAACGTCGTCTGGCGGATTGAAATCCCAGACTGCGGCGACCGCGACCCGCGGCTCCAGTGTGGCACCATCACCAATGTCAAAGATGCGGGCAACTTCCGGCCCGGCCCGCAGGCGGCCGATGCTGACGGCCTGTGCGGCGATCTGGGCGCCGGATGAGACCGCATAGGCATCGAGTTTTTCATTGATGTACTCGACGGAGACTTCCGGTGTGATGCGATACGGCCCTGAGTGGAAGTTGCCGGACAGCTGACCGGTAACCAGCCAACGTTCTGTCGAGACATTGCCGGTGACGCCGGCGGCATTGACGTCTGTGTCCGACAGACCCCAGGCCGCACGGACGTCAAAGAACAGGTTTGGCGTCAGACGCATGGATGCATAGGGCCCGACCATCCAGCCGATACCTTCGACACGCGTGTCGGCACTGCCGATGTCGTCGGTCATCCAGTCAACCTGGCCCATCAGACCGGCAATGACCCATGGCGTGAGGTGAATGTCGGCACCCGCATAGACGACCGCGAAATGGCCGTCCCTGTCGCCGCGATCCCTAAAGCGGGTGTAGTGCCCTTCAGTCCAGACATCAACGCAGCTCAGGCGCGATGCGCCTGCATCGTCCGCGCCGCAGCCTTCCGTGACATCATCAGACCGATAGGACACAGCCCGGACCGTGGCATCGCGCGCCGCCATGCCCGTTAGTGGCGGGTTGTCGCTCGCCGAGGCGACCTGGAAGGGGCGATTGGGCGTAACCCGTGGCGGGACAGCCGCCGTGCGAACATGCCGGTTGGCCGTCCGTGTCAGGGCATCTGCTGTTTCATCTGCATCCGCATCGTCTCCCCACAGGGCCTTCAGGCGCTTGCGGATGTAGCGCGGCCGGTCCGGGCGGTCTTCGAGGATACGACGTGCGCGCTCAATGGCAAATGTCTTGGTTGCAGCAGCTGCTGCAGCTGCAGGCGCTGCGGATGCCGCGCCGGGAACACAGGAAACGGTGAAACGCACACTGCCCTCCGGAGAGCTGAAGGGGAGTGTGGTGAAAACCAGCGGCACATTCGTGCCGTTGGCAGGCGGGTCATAGGTCGCGTTACGGGTGTAGTTGCCGAAAGCCAGGCCGCCGCCACCAAATGTGAGGGTCTCGGAGAATATGGTCGCACCATCAATGGCTATTGTGCCGGTCACCGTGCCGTTTGCACCGGAGTTATAGCGAATGGTGAACGAGATCGCGTCGCCATCATTGAGCGTTGTGATGGTGTTGGTTTCTGAAATGATCGCGGAGTTATGGGCGCGTGAAAAGACGTGTCCATCAAGGGCCGCACAGTTGGCAAAGGTGGTGTTGGCATGAGCTGGAGTTCCCGAAACGAACACCAGAAAGCCTGTCACAGCCACTGCTGTGAGTGCGGTCAAACGCAACACAGAACTCATAGAAGTCACCGATAGCCCCCAAGCGACCCATCCCCAACACATACTGGGGCCACTGCAAGTGGCCATTGGAGCGCGACTTGGTGGCCGGGTCACGCATCACATTAACTTTTGGTTAACGCTGTTGGGCGAAGTCAGCCTTCCATCTCACTGTTCGAGGGGCCAACGGGTGGCCTCAAGGCAGGGCTTGGTACTGCAGGCCTGCATCCAGCGCTGAAGTCCGGGCATCTGCGCCAGCATGGCCTTGCCTTCCGGTGTGAGCGAGACTGCGACCATGGTGCAATACATGAAGATGTCAGCCAGCGAGAACGTGGCTCCGGCCAGATACGGTGTTTCCTGAAGCCGGTCTTCCACCACCTGCAGATAGTACTGGATGGCGGGGAGCGCATCACGGATCAGGTCTTCCCGGGGCTCCCGGCCCATCATCGGCACCACGATGCGCGGCAGGACCAGACGTTCTTCCGTCAGCGGAAACACATAATGGTCAGTCACCGCCATCCACTGGCGCATGCGCGCCCGTTCCAGCGGGTCCGACGGCTGCAACCGGCCCTCATTGTAGACGTCATCGATGTAGGGACAGATCGCAGCGCTCTCATACATGGCGATGGTCTTGCCGTTGTCGGTGATCTCGACGGCCGGTGTCTTCATGAACGGATGCCGGGCACGATGCTCGGACGCTTTTGAATCGGTCGGAATGGTCTCGTGCGCAATGCCCGCCGCCTCGGCCACCGTCGAGACGATGCGGCCATAGGTCGAGATCTGCGCGACGTAGATTTTGAGCATCAATCCGCCGCCACAGCAGACCCGATGGGCGCCGACCCCGCGACGACCTTCATGTCGTCGTCGCTCATCCGGTCAATGCCTCTGGCGTAGTTGAGGGCGTTTTGATGATAGAAGCGGGCATTGAACAGATTGGCCTCGCCATTGTCTCGCGTGCCGACCTGCTTGGCGGGAACACCGGCAATGATCGAGTTGTCCGGAAACTCCTGCCCTTCGCGCACGATGGTGTGCCCCGCGACAATGGAATTGGCGCCAATCTTTGCGCCGTCCATGATCGTGGCGTTGATGCCGATCAGGCATTTGTCACCGATCTCGCAGCCATGCAGCGTGGCGTGGTGGGTAATCGAACAGTCCTCGCCCACGATGGTCGGCGTGCCGTTGCCCACATGCACCATGACGAAATCCTGGATGTTGGTGCGCGCACCAATGCTGATCTCGAACATCTCCGCCCGCATCACCACCTGCGGCCAGATGCTGGCGCCCGGGCCGACATACACTTTGCCGTACAAGGTCACGGTGTCGTGGATATAGGCGGGGTCATCAAGGGTAACACTTGAACCGATATGCGGCATGCGGAGTATCTCTGATTAGGCTGTTTGTGATCCAAGCTGCCGGGCAGCCCAGACCGCAAGCGCGGCGGGAACAACAACGCCAGCAAAGTCGGAAGCGAAGATGATGTCAAACGGCAGACCGCGATTGATCCAGATGCCGACATGATAAACCGCGTGGAGCCCGAGCCACAGGCTGCCCGCTAGGGCCAGCCGCTGATCGTGACGCAGCGCCCCCCAGATCAGAATGACACCGCCTGCCAGGAAGGCGAGGGAGACGTCGCGCATGAAGTGCAGTGAGAACGGCCCCATCATCGCAACGCCCGGGGTGTTGTCATAGAACGCCTGCGGCAGAAACCAGATATAGCCAGCAAGCAGCAGGGCGTATCCGGCGACGATGAAAAGAAGAATACGGGCCATGGGAGTTTTTCCTTCTGCTGGGGCGCGATGCGATGCCGGATCATCCAGCGGCGGCGCGCCCAGTGCTGGTGCCAATGCAGGCCAAACGGTCAGGGCCAAAGCCATATGACCTTGCAAGATGACGTGACAGGTAAGGCTGGCGTGACAGCCGCCGCTCAGAGGCCCGCGATTTTCAGCAATTCGTTGACGAAAGCGTCATTGCTGCGCGGCTCAAGCGCGCCGTTGAGGTGCAGCGAAACGCCCCCATGCAGCAGCATCCAGACGCGCATAACCGCACGACGGTTGTCGTCATCGGATGCCCCGTCATTGCCGAACATGGCCAGCGACAGGCCGATCAGCCGTTGCAGGGCGGCGCCCAGGGTCTTGTCTGAAAACATTGACGCGTTTCTCTGCGCCATCATCACCTCGTAGAGATGCGGGTGGGCAAGGGCGAAGTCTGCATAGGAGCGGACATAGTTTTTTTGGGTCTTTGAGGGTGCGACAGCGTCCGCCAGAGCGTTGAACCCATGAGCCCCGACGGCCATTAGAAGGGCACTACGGTCATCAAAGTGGTTGTAGAGCGACCGGTGGGCGATGCCGAGATCACCCGCCACCTGCCGCAGGCTGAGCTTTGCAGCACCGCCATCCTCAACCCGTCGCACTGCCGCCGCCAAGGCATCCGCCGCCACATTGCCGTGGCGGTAGGTCTTGCGCCTGGTGGTCCTGGGCCCGGTCTTTGGCGCAGGCTTTGCGGTGGCTTTGGAAGATGTGGGCATGGTCCCCGTGTCTTAAGTCTTTTTGACGTGCCAGGCGACCGTCATGTTGGCGACCGCATCGCCGTCCGGGTTGATCAGGTCCACAGTGACGTCGAACGCCACCTTGCCATCGGCATTGAGCTTTTCAAGCAGCGTGGCGCCTGCGTCCACCGTGCGGGCCTTCGCTGTGATCGTCCCTTTGGCCACCTTGGTGTAGGCGATCTCCGCCTTGCCGGCGATGGGCCGCACTTCAAGAATGACCGGCGCGAAAGCCCCAGCCATGGCAGCGCCGGAGGCTGCTTCGCCCAGCGTGAACAGGGCGCCAGCGTGCTGGCTGCCGATGTGGTTGATACTGGTGTCGGTCTGCGGCATCTGCGCTGCCCCCTCACCATCAGCCACCTCGGTGATTTCAACACCTGCATGCGCTGCGAAGGGCACGTTGAACTGCTGTTTGATGATCTCGAACATATCCATGTTTCTTCTCCGTATACATCCAGTGGATGCATACGGAGAATGAGCGGCGGTGGTCAAGGGCAATAAACTTAGGCAATTTACTAATTGTTCTTGCGTCCGGAGCATCCCGTCTTTAACTTAGGCATATGCCTAACCAACAGATACAGACCGATCCGTCGCTGGATGGCGTATTTCATGCGCTGTCTGATTCAACCCGCCGTGCCGTACTGGCTCGCCTGAGCACGGGGCCCGCCAGCGTCAGCGAATTGGCCCAGCCGTTTGAAATGGCGCTGCCGTCCTTCATGCAGCATCTCAAGGTGCTGGAAGGGTCAGGCCTGGTGAGCACGCAGAAACAGGGCAGGGTGCGGACCTGCGAGATGGAGCCTGCTGCCCTGTCGACCGCGCAGGACTGGATCGCCGAACAAAAGGCCCTGTGGGAAGGGCGGCTGGATCGGCTGGAAGCCTATCTGGATGACC
>JGI12316J15310_10000519_pt6 | contig 26270 bp, 27 predicted proteins | sample MarCyaLeptolynsp_FD_15310 | JGI IMG/M metagenome (IMG submission 15310)
GTGAAGCACTCAAAGAAGTTCAGCTTGATGTTGATGAGGGCGCAGATATGCTGATGGTCAAACCGGCTATGCCTTACCTCGATATTATTAGTGATTTACGTCAAAACTATGATTTACCTATCGCTGCTTATCAAGTCAGTGGCGAATTTGCGATGATGCACGCTGCTGCACAAAATGGTTGGCTTGATTTGGAACGTGTTGCTCTCGAAAGTTTGATGGGCATTAAACGTGCCGGTGCAGACCTCATCCTGACTTATTTCGCTAAAGATGCCGTTCGTTGGCTCGATAAATAAATGACAATCTGTATGGGCTGTTTGTGAACTGCCCAAAATGCAAGGACAATCAACACATGCAAAACAGCCGATTTCTCAAAGCCTGCCGCCGTGAACCCGTTGATGCAACACCCGTCTGGTTGATGCGTCAGGCTGGACGTTATATGGAAGAATACCGCGAACTCCGTAAATCCTACGGGATTCTTGAACTCATTAAAACACCGGAACTTGCCCTTGAAGTCACCATGCAGCCTATCAATGCCTTTGATTTGGATGCAGCGATTATCTTTGCCGATATTCTCCCCCCGCTAGAAGGCATGGGGCTAGAACTCGAATTTATCAAAGGGGAAGGTCCGCATATTCACAATCCAGTACGGACAGAAGCAGATGTTGCAGCACTCAAAACACCTGATCCAGAAGAAGCTCTGTCATTCACATTGGAAGCCATCAAATTGACACGTCAAGCTCTTGAACCCAAAGAGATTCCATTGATTGGATTTAGTGGTGCACCTTTTACACTGGCAGCTTATGCAGTGGAAGGTAGTGGCAGTAAAAATCATGTGCATATCAAAAGTATGATGCTTTCTCAACCAGATGCTTGGGCGGAATTGATGGATAAATTGGCGACCATCGCCGGAAATTATTTACTTGCTCAGGCGAAAGCAGGCGCACAAGCATTACAACTATTCGATAGCTGGGTTGGGCAGCTCAACCCACAGGATTATCGCCAATATGTGCAGCCCTATAGCAAAAAGGCATTGGATATTGCCTCAGCAGCAGGTGTTCCTCTGATTCACTTTGGCACCAACACCAACGGTATGCTGAACGATATTCGGGATGCGGGCGGTGATGTCATCGGTGTGGATTGGCGTATTGATATTGATGCTGGTTGGTCACAATTGGGTGAAGATGTCGCCATTCAAGGCAACCTTGATCCTGTGGCTTTGTTTGGCACTTGGGAATCCATAGAAGCACGAACAAAAGATATTTTAGATCGTGTTGGTGGTCGCCCGGGTCATATATTTAATTTAGGGCATGGTATCTTGCCCAACACACCCGTAGAAAATGTAAAACGCCTAGTGGAGTTCGTGCATGAGTACAGCAGTCGCTAGTGTTGCGATTATTGGCGGTGGTATCGCTGGACTGAGTGCCGCATGGTATTGCCAACAACAAGGCATTGATTACACGCTCATCGAAGCATCAAATCGCTGGGGTGGCAAAATCTATACAGAAGATATTGTGTTAGAAGAATATGATGAATCCCTTGTCATTGAAACCAGTCCAGATGGATTTATCACGCGTAAACCTTGGGCAATGGATTTAATCCATCAGCTTGGATTAGATGAACAGATCATTCCTGTAAACAAGCTACCTGAACGCATCTATATTTTATCGGGCGGTGAACTCATCCCCATGCCGTATGGTCTGCGTTTGCTTGTGCCGACGGAATTTGCGCCTTTTCTAGCTTCATCTCTATTTACAAGAGAAGGTAAGCTGCGCGTTCTAGCGGATATGTATACACTCCCTAAACGGGATGACGAAGACGAATCCCTAGCTGAATTTATTACTCGTCGCTTGGGTTCGGAAGCTGTTGATAAATTGGGTGAACCCCTTCTAGCAGGTGTCTATAACGCGGAGGCGGATAAACAAAGCATATTAGCCACATTCCCTAGCTATCGCAAAATCGAAGCCGAATATGGCAGCCTCATTCGCGGTATGCGTTTGATGAAGCTCAAACAAAAACCATCGAATCAATCTCCATTGGTATCGCTCAAAAATGGAATGGGGCAGTTGATTGATGCGTTGGTGGAACAATTGACGGGTGATTTGATATTGGGAAAATCCATTAGTAGGGGCATGATGCATCATGCCCCTATAGGCTATTCAATTGAACTGGATGATGGTGAGGCTATTTCCGCCCAACACATTATCCTCACAACCCCTGCCGACATTACAGCGAATTTGTTAAATGACCTTGCACCTGAATCTGCAAATGGACTTGATCAATTACGCCAAGAAGGGGTTGGTAGTATCTCGTTGGCATATCCAAAAGCAGATGTATCACATCCAATGGATGCTTATGGCATAGTAATTCCTAGCAGTGAAAAACGTCGCATTGATGGGATTACATGGACAAGTAACAAATGGGAGCATCGCGCACCAAAAGAAGTCGCATTGATGCGTGCGTTCTTCGGTGGACCCTATACCCGCGACATGCTAACTAAATCCGATGATGAAATCTTATTCATCGTGCGGGGTGAATTACAGGAGATCATGGGTATCACAGCCGAACCGCTTCACTACAGCATCAACCGCTTACCGAAGGGCTATCCACAATATGATGTTGGGCATCTCGATAGAGTAGACTCGATTGAATCCAACTTGCCAGAAGGGATTCATGTTACAGGAAGCCCCTATCGTGGTTTGGGCTTGCCCGATGTTATTCATCAATCCCAACAGTTGATTGCTAAAATTGCTCAAAAAATACAGGATTAGATCATGAATATTTCAAAATCAGAAAATTTATATGCTCGTGCACAAGAATTATTGCCCGGTGGTGTGAATAGCCCCGTTCGTGCTTTTAAGAGTGTTGGTGGAACGCCACTTTTCATCGACAAAGCAAATGGTGCCCATCTCTATGATGTGGATAGCAACCAATATGTTGACTATGTACTTTCTTGGGGACCCATGATTTTGGGTCATGCTCACCCGAAAGTTGTCGAAGCGATTCAAGCCGCAACAGCCAATGGCACAAGCTACGGCGCACCGACCGCCATCGAAAATGAACTCGCTGAATTGGTGATTGATACAGTTCCCTCTATTGAGATGATTCGCTTCGTCAACAGTGGGACAGAAGCCTGCATGAGTGCTTTACGTCTTGCCCGAGCTTATACTGGACGCGATAAGATTATCAAATTTTCGGGATGTTATCATGGTCATGCAGATATGCTATTGGTACAAGCGGGTAGCGGGGTTGCTACTTTGGGCTTACCAGATTCACCGGGTGTTCCCGGAGGTACAACAGGCAATACGCTTGTTGCACCCTTCAATGATTTAGCCGCAGTTGAATCCCTCTTTGAGCAATATCCTGATGAAATCGCAGGTGCAATTATTGAGCCTATCGCCGCCAATATGGGCTTTGTCATGCCAGAAGAAGGCTATCTACAGGGCTTGATTGACATCTGCCACAAACATGGTGCGGTTTTCATTCTCGATGAAGTGATGACAGGCTTTCGTGTTTCAACAGGCGGCGCACAACAAGCTTATAACCTTGACCCTGATATCACCTGTCTAGGCAAAGTGATTGGCGGCGGATTACCTGTCGGAGCTTATGCAGGCAAACGTGAAATCATGCAGCATGTCGCACCTGCTGGTACCATGTATCAAGCAGGGACGCTATCCGGTAATCCATTGGCGATGACGGCTGGCTTGTCTACAATTCGCACGCTACTTGAACCTGGTGTTTTTGATAGCATCACTGCTCAAACCCAAAAACTAGCAAATGGCATGGCAGGTGCGGCTAACTCGGCTGGATTGCCTGTACAGGTTGGGGGGCAGGGTACAATGTTCGGAATGTACTTCCTCAAAGAAGCTGATGCCAAAATTACCGATTTCGCTTCTGCTAAACAATATGCCGATACAGAACGCTATGCCCAATACTTCCATGCCATGCTAGAAAAAGGTGTTTACTTCGCCCCAAGCCAATTTGAAGCTGGTTTTGTCAGTTCAGAACATAGCGATGATCTAATTGAGCATACAATCCAAGCTGTTGGCGAGGTCATGCAGTCATTGGCATAATTACAATAAGGGTATAGATAAATATGCCCTCAAAATATTTTTGTTGAAGGGCTTTTAAACCATGACACAAGACCCATTGCTTATCGGGTTAGATATAGGTACCACTAATATCAAAGCATTGGTCTTTACGCCAAATGGTACACAAGTTGCTAGTGCTAGTACCCCCACTCCCACACATTCTCCGCGTCCCGGCTGGGCATATTATGAACCCGAAGAACTCTGGAATGCGGCTGTCACTGTTTTGCGACAAGTCACTGAGCAAGTTGAAGCGAATCGCATTTTTAGTATTGCTGTTGCTAGTATGGGAGAGGCAGGTGTTCCCCTTGATGCCGAAAATAACGCACTCTATCCCGCAATTGCTTGGTATGATTCACGTACCGAACCACAAGCTGAATGGCTTGGGAAAACTTTAGGCAAAGATCGCATTTTTCATACGACTGGTTTATCGCTGCAACCCATTTTTGGCTTGTGTAAATTGCTCTGGCTCAAAGAAAATGAAGCTGATATTTTCTCCAAAACTGTTCGCTGGCTGAACATCTCAGAATACATTGCATTTCGCTTATCAGGTGAACAAGCCACCGAATATTCCCTTGCATCCCGTACAATGGCACTCGACATCGTTAAACGCCAATGGGCAGATGATATTTTATCTGAAGTAGGCTTGTCCTCTGATATTTATGCACCACTCGTTGCTAGCGGCACTGTGATTGGTCAGGTGATGGATGATGTTTCCCAAATTACAGGGCTGCCAACATCAGTCAAAGTTGCCACCGGTGGACACGATCATGTGTGTGGGGCTTTTGCATTGGGTGTAACTAATCCCGGCATGGTTCTGGATTCGATGGGAACAGCCGAAACGATCTTTCTATCACTACCAGAAGCCCTCACCAATCCTCAACTCGGACGTGAAGGCTATACACAAGGGGCGCATGTTGTCCCTGACCTATACTATGTCTTTGGCTCACTTTATCAATCCGGTGGTAGCATCGAATGGTTCCGTTCGACATTCAACGAAATTGTTGATTACGATACACTGATTCAAGAAGCACAAGCAATAGCACCCGGTAGTCATGGTGTGACCTTTTTACCCCATTTACAACTTGCCAGTTCGCCCTTTGATGATATTCGTGGGCGAGGTGCATTTGTTGGTTTAGGAATCGATGTTAATCGAGGGATGCTGTTCCGTTCGATTTTAGAGGGTATCGCCTGTGATGTGCGCCAAATATTGGAAGCTGTGCTTGCCTATGAAAGTGTGCCCCCACTGGAAACTGTCTTCGCTTTTGGTGGTTTAACGCGCAATCGACTACTCATGCAAATTAAAGCAACTGTACTGAATCGACCAATTAATATCACAGGGGTGAGTGATGCCGTCAGTTTAGGAGCGGCGATGCTTGGTGGACTGGGTACAGGTGTTTACTATGATATCCAACATGCACAGGAATTACGGCATCACAATGTCGAACAAATTGATCCCATCAGCGATCAGGTTGAATTATACGAGCAGCTTTATACAACAGTGTATCAACCATTGTATCCAGCAATAAAACAGTTAAATCATGCACTCCACCCATTCCGTCAAAGGAATCATTAATGCCAAAATTCCGCATTAAGGCACGCTATATCTTTATTGTACTGGGCCTGATCCTTATTATAGGTAGTTTGAGTATGGAACTGCTTCCCACGCTTAGTAGTGGAATTGGTCCATTGCAAATAGCGGGGATTTTTGCCGGTATCGTTTTTTTAGGTTTTTCCTTTTTACGAGGCTCTCTTTGGATAAAAATTTTTGCTGTATTTTTCTCACTATCAGTAACAATAATTATCATTGAATTGGCTTTGGCTGTTTTAGGATTCACTCCTAACCATTATCCGGGCATGATAGATCAATTAACCTTAGTTGACTATTTTGTCTGTGATAAACAAGTTGGTTGTCGATTTAACCCAGAAAGCCTGCCAGAATACTGCTAAACTGCTATAAATCAGCGAAAATGTATCTTCAACACGCAAGGCTTTTTTGATGAAGATGAATTTGTAGAATCACCGACCTTAGATGAATCTGATTATAGAATCTTGGTGTTGGGTGATTCATTTACATGGGGTGCAACAGCAGATATTGGGCAGTCTTGGGTTGAGATTGTGAGCCACGAACTAGAAGCAGATAATGTGCTTGTTTGGAATACAGGTGTTCCGGGAACAGGCACAAAACAAGCACTTGCCAATGCTCAACGGTTTATGCCTGTAATGAAACCAAATCTGGTTATTCTTGGATTCTACGTCAACAATGATTTTTGGGATAATCTCTATCCATTGGACTATTATTCTTTAGTAGCAGTGCCTGATGATGGAGAAAATGATCGGCAGGTTTTTGTGCCTCAATATAAATTCAACCATAATTGGGAGCCTATCCCATTATCCTCCCAAGAAATAAGATATAGTGCACTAAATGTAGAATTCTACCCACAAAATGGCGTTGAATATTTTTTGGGATTAAGTCGTATTGGGTCATTATTGGTGCAGGCAAATGATTCCATAGCACAATTAAGGCGTGAACAACAAGGTCATGAACGCTCGTATGATGAAACACAACATCTAATAGTTGAACTCAGCGAGTATGTTGCTGCAAATGATGCAAAATTTCTTGTTTTGATTATCCCTCACTATAATGATCTCCAAACACTGGGCGATCAATATTTGGTGATTCAACAGATTCTGTCAGAATCGAATGTTGATTTTGTAGAACCAATTAACAATTTAGAACTTCGTGATTATGTTGAGACCCAAGGAGATGACCATTGGAATAATAGTGGTCACAATAAGGTTGCGGGATTCATGCTAGATTGCCTATCGCTCATAATAAACCAAGCTGATGCAACATGTGCAAAATAGATTCCAGTGACTTGACACATAAATGTTTGTTGATGTGATTGTTCTAAACAAAAGAAATAGAATTTAGTAAGGGAAAATCATGCCACTTGTCAGTGATCCGCAAGAAGTAGCTACCGTTTATCAACAGGCAATAGATGCAGAAATTTGTCTAGGTAATTTTTGCACAGCCAATTGGTATACAACTGAAGCGATTATCCGCTCTGCTTATGAATTTGGGCAAGAGCATGGCTTAGAAAATGTGCCCATCGTAGTTTCAGCAACGGGCACATATGATATTGAGCCACAGTTAGTGAGCTATACTCACCTCAAAGATTCCCGCTTGGGAATGTATAAGCTGATTCAAGATGTGGAGTTGTTGGTGTCATCGGGTAGCCCTTATGAGGGTGTGCAGGCAATGCTGCATTTCGATCATGGTCAGCCTGATGTTGATGCTCACCTTTTTGACGAAGCAGCCGATTACTATGCGACCATCATGTACGATGCCTCTCATGCGCCATTTGAAGAAAATATCCGTATGACCCGAGAATTTATCGAAAAGATGGAAGGACGAGTCCTTGTAGAAGGTGCTGTGACCGAAATTGCTCAAGCTGTCGGTGGTGGTGTTGATGCCCCACTAACCACACCCGATGATGCAGAAAAATTTTATGAGGAAACAGGTGTTTTCTTGATTGTGCCAGATGTTGGCACAGAACATCGCGCCACATCAGATGCGGCTCACTATAACGGTAAACTTGTCCGCCAAATTACGAAGCGTGTGGGTAAGCGAATTGTTTTGCATGGCTCATCCAGCTTACAAGATCATCACCTTCCTGTTCTAGCAAGTGATGGCATCGTCAAAGTCAATATCTGGACGATATTTGAAAAAATCGGCGGGCAGGCTGTCGCTAAATTCATTGTTAAAAACCTCGCTGAAATTCTCACACGCCGTGATTTAGAAATTTTGCAACGCGATGGCTGGATAGGCGATAAACACTTGGGGTCTGTTGTAGCAGGGCAGCCGCCGAATCTCGACTATCTACGTGAAGAAGCCCGCCGTGATGTATGGCAACAAGCAGTTGTGGATCGCATGAAATTCTATATGAAGCACTTCAACTATGCGTGTTGGGGACAAACCGAAAACACCTAAAACAACGTGAGTTTTGGATAAGGTGGGACAGCTTTACAAGAAGCGATAAGCTTCCATGTGATGAAACCCAATAGTAAAGCGAGTCCCAACATGAGTTTACTTGAATTGTTCTGCCATATCGATGATTTCTGGCAAGTTTACCAACCCATATGGCAACAAAAATTGCTGACAAGTGGGCAAAGTCGTCACCGTCCTTGTCAGATGTGTATGAGCGAAATGATGACTCTTGTGGTTCACTTTCATCAAAAGCGGTATCGTGATTTCAAAACCTTCTATACTGAGTATGTCGCTGTGCATCTGCAATCGGAGTTTCCAACGCTGCTCAGTTACAATCGCTTTGTTCAGCTCATGCCCCGTATTCTCGTCGCATTGTGTGATTATCTACAAAGTTGCTATGGCACTTGTACGGGCTTGTCCTTTGTAGACTCTACTGCGCTCAAAGTCTGTCATAATCGGCGCATCAACCAGCACCGTGTGTTTGATGGGGTTGCTGAACGTGGACGTACATCAGTTGATTGGTTTTATGGTTTCAAATTACACCTGATTGTCAACGATTGCGGTGAAATTTTGTCCTGCTGTGTCACTGTGGGTAATGTCGATGACCGACAACCTGTGCCCAAACTCGCCCGCTCGCTTTTCGGTAAACTTTTTGCTGATAAAGGCTACATCTCACAAACTTTGACGCAACAACTGCTCGAAGAGCACTTTGTGCAACTTGTGACCAAAATCCGCAAAAACATGAAGTATCGTTTGATGGATGAGATGGACAACTATTTTTTGCGGAAGCAGGCTATTCTCGAATCCATCTATGACCAACTCAAGAACATCTCACAAATTGAGCATACCCGACACCGTAGCTTGACGGGGTTCATAGTGAATTTGATTGCTGGGTTGGGCGCTTATTGCCATCAGCCCAAGAAGCCATCTCTCAATCTACAATTTCTCAGACAACTTGCTGTTGCTTAAACAAAACTCACGTTAAATCAAATAGAGGCGAAACCTCTCACCTGCTATTCTTGTTGTACAATGATTGAGCTTGATACAGGGGCAGTGTGTTAGTTTCTCAGGCTAGATCACACTGCTCTCTGTATATATCAAATTATTCCAATACCAGAGGCTCCCCTGTTTCCAACAATGTCTTCAAACCCGACAAAATTTGTGCCCAACCTGCTTGTAGACCTTGTGTCAAAGGCTTTCCGGGTTCCAAACCTTCATGAATCAGTATCAATTTGCAAGCTGAACCAACAGGCTCAATCTCAAAAGTGACAGTTGTAGACTCACCGCGTTCAGTTTCATCAACCCACAATGTATTGAAAGTCGTAACCAGCTTTTTCGGTGGATCAATTTCTAAAATTTTGCCATCTAACAGAGGGTTGCCATCATCATTCACATAGCGATAGGCTGCACCATTTTCCCAAGTGGACTCAACGGCTGTGCCCATATAATATTGCTTAGTGAATGTGCCGTTTGTGAGTGCCTCCCATAACTTTTCGGGCGTGGTATTGATGAAAATCTGTTGCATATGTGCGGGGACTGCGGTCATTATTCTTCCTTCCAGAGTGTCTTTTAAACCAACTAAACTATGTGCCCAAGGTTGAGCATATTTACTAACCCAACGGTCGTAAACAACTTGGATGGGAACCGGGTTGAGATAGTGATACTTTTCACGCCCGACCTTTTGCGTGATGATCAATTCCGCATCCTCCAATATACGCAGATGCTTCATAACACCATGCCGCGTCATATCAAAATGATCGCATAATGCCATGAGTGTCTGCCCATTCTGCCTGAACAAGATGTCTAGCAGCTTGCGGCGGTGTCTGTCCGCCAATGCTTTGAAAATTAACTCACGTTCCTGCGGTTCCATATGTAACCTTTCAGTCACTTTTATTATACGTGACTATTTGGTTACATGTCAATGGGCTTGAATGAGTAATTTGTGATAACAATCTAAATCCTTATTCGTAATAATTCGTTATAAAATGAATTTAAAAGTTGAATTCATAGTTGGATCAAATAAATGGACACCTATAGTAAAGCTGATTTGCACATTCATACGATTTTTTCTGATGGGTTGATGACACCCGAAGCACTAATCGAATTTGTTGGAACACAAACCGATCTACAAGTTATAGCCGTCACGGATCACGATACAATTGCGGGGGCATTGGTTGCGCGTGTCTATGCCGAACGTTTTCCTGACGACTTTCACAATTTAGAAGTCATCGTCGGGGCAGAAATCACATCAGCTGATGGAGATATTCTCGCACTATTCATCGAAGCTGATATCCCACCGAAACTCAGCGTGGCGGAAACTGTGGAGTGTATTCATGAACAAGGAGGTATAGCAATCGCGGCACATTCCAATGCACATCTATTGCATTACTTCGGTATAGAAGGCATGAAAGGCGCAGGTAAATACATCAAAACCATACCTTTTGATGGTGTCGAAGTTCGCAATGCAACACCCACTGAAATTTATGCCAATTGGGTGACAACCTATAGCAATCGCACGGGGCAAAAACTCGCAGAAACAGGTGGTAGCGATGGACATTATCTCCCAACTGTTGGCAATGCTTATACGATTTTTCGGGAAAAACAGCTACTGATCTGCGCCAAGCCATAGAAAATAAACAGACCCGCGCAGGTGGGCGAGTCTATAGTCCATTTCTCATTTTCAGTGTGATTCGTGATTTACTCAGTCAAAAATTACCAGTGCGTCATATTCCAAGAGAACATGCCCGACAATGGCCCCTCTCAACAGAATATGTAAACGCTGCTGAAAAAGCCTGATTATGACACCCCACCAATGAAAATTGTCTTGGGTTCGAGGTATTCCTCGAATCCTTCTACACCACATTCGGAGCCAATGCCACTTTGTTTAGCACCATTAAATGGGGCTTCCGGTGTGGCTGGCAGCCAATCATTGACACAGACCATGCCATACTCCAATTCTTCGGACATGCGCGTTGCTGTGTTCAAATCATTGGTGAATACAAAAGATGTCAACCCGTATTCACTATCATTCGCCAGTGCTAAGGCTTCATCCACATCGCTGAAGGGGATAATCGGCATCACTGGTCCAAATATCTCCTCATTATAGATGGGCATATCCGTTTGTAGATTGGTCATCACAGTCGGGCGATAAAAATAGCCTTTATCTAAATCATCAGGGCGTTCACCACCTGTCAAAATCGAAGCCCCTGCATCAACAGCCTCACTGACCAAAAGTTCAACCCGCTCGCGTTGTGCGGCATTAATCAGTGGACCCAATTGCGTGCTTTCATCCAGCCCATTACCGATTTTGCGACTAGCAGCAATTTCTGTTGATCGCTCAATGAATTCTTCCGCAATTTGACTATGTACATAGAAACGCTGCGGCGCAACACACACCTGACCCGCATTCCGCAATTTCCAGATCACGGATTTTTCCGCAATATCAGCCACATCCACATCAGGGAAGACCATCACAGGTGCATTGCCACCCATCTCTAATGAAAGGCGTGTCACTGTTTTAGATGCACCATCCATCAGCAACTTGCCGACTCGTGTGCTACCTGTAAAGCTGATTTTTCGACAGCGTGGATCATCAATCATTGCTTGACCCATACTCGGTGGATCACCATTAATCAGATTCAATACCCCTGCTGGAATACCTGCTTCATAAAGTGCCTGTGCTAACAACATACCCGAACGTGGCGTGAATTCCGATGGTCTACCAACAACTGTACAACCTGCTGCCAATGCTGCCGACCATGTACGCACATTGTTGTAAACAGGGAAATTCCATGCAACGATTGTCCCGACTACACCCACAGGTTGTTGAATCACATTGATGCGCCGTGTACTGGTGCGCGATGGAATACTGCGCCCGTAATTCCGCTTACATTCTTCTGCATTCCACTTGAGATAGTTCGTTGCACTGCGCCATTCTGCCAATGATTCGCCATAGGGTTTGCCGGATTCTTCGGTTGTGATGCGAGCAAATTCTTCCGCCCGTGCCAGAATCCAATCTGCTGCTTTCATCAAATACTCGGCACGTTCATAAGGTGTTGTCCGTGACCATATTTTGAATGCGGCAGATGCTGCATCAATCGCGGCTTGGGCATCACTCCCATCACCAAACGGAATTTGCTGGATTACTTCCTCTGTCGCCGGATTAATCAAATCCCATTTGCCACCGTTATTGGCATTGACCCATTCGCCGTTAATCAGTTGTTTGAAGTTATAATTTGCCATCAATCAATCTTTCGCTAGGACTTCTTTTGCGATAGTCAACGCTTCAATAAAAGTTAAATCACTATCCCCTGTAGCGTTTTTATAACCGCCATAAATTGCATGACCTGCCATCATCCAGAAGCAGTCCACTATAGTAAAACCCGCTTCTTTCAACCACATCAATTGGTCAAATAACGGAGATGGCTTGTCAATCGGATCAGGGTAGCGATAGTAATTCCAATGTTCCTTCAAAAATAGCGAATATAAATCAGTTTCACTTGCTTGTTCTTCTGCCGAAAAATCCCATGTATCTGCAAACAAATGTCTTGCTGCTGGATGCTGCGCTTCCATCAAATCTGCTATGAGCAAAACACCACATTCTGATAAGCGAGTATGTAGAGCTTTGAACATCGTTTGCTTCTGTCCGGCATTGAGATGATGTATACACAGCGATGATACGATACAATCCGCATCAGCAATCATTGGATACCAATCCGATGCAGCCATATCAAAATAGCCAACTTCAAAGCGTGAACCAAAAGGCTGCAAACGCTGTTTTGTTGCCTGCTGCATCACCTCAGAACCATCTAGTGCCAGCAAAGTTGCATTGGGAAAAGCGGTCAAAATTGCTGTTGATAAATATCCTTCGCCGGATGCCAACTCCACCACTTTGAAGCTATCTGTTTTGGCAAAAGGTAATAGCATCAACAGGGTAGCGATCTGTTCAGGGCGATTCGGTACAGCAATCGCCGCTAATGATTGATACAGTTTTGAGCTATCTTCTGTCCATTGAGCTTCATTCATGGATTACGCTTTAACAGCTTCTTGTTCGCTCGCAACAACTGCAACAGCTTCTTTGACAATCGCCATTGCTTCATCAATTTCTTCATCGCTGATACTCAATGGTGGCAAGAAGCGTACACAATTACTATATAGCCCTGCCCGAATCGTAATCAAACCGCGCTTGAGTGTTTCTTGTGTGATTCGCGCACAGGCTTCCATTGAAGGGGCTTTGCTTTCCGGGTCTTGCACGATTTCTATTGCCAGCATTGCACCCAAACCTCGAACATCACCCACAATCGAATATTCTGCTTGAATGTCTTGCAAATGCTGACGAATTCGATTACCCACTTCATCCGCACGATTCAAAAATCCCGGCTGATTAATCATCTTAATCGCTTTAATCCCAGCGACACACGCTAATGGATTACCGCTATAAGTGCCACCTAATCCGCCGGGATGAGGTGCATCCATGATTTCTGCCTTACCTGTGACAGCAGCTAAAGGCATCCCCGCAGCCAATGATTTCGCAATTGTCATCAAATCCGGCACAATGCCATAATGCTCAATTGCAAATAATTTGCCTGTGCGTCCCATCCCACACTGAATCTCATCTGCGATCATCACAATGCCATGTTCATCACAAATCTCACGGATGCGCTGCAAAAAGCGTGGTGGTGTCGGGATGAACCCGCCTTCACCCTGCACAGGCTCAATCACTATAGCTGCAACAAAATTAGGGTCAACTTGTGCAATTAAAGCGTTATTCAATTGCTGAATTGCATACTCAACATATTCTTCTTCGCTCAAACCATCTGGTTTACGATATAGATTGGGAAAGGGCAGGCGATAAACTTCTGGTGCAAAGGGTCCAAAGCTCTTTTTGAACAAAGCATATTTGCTTGTCATTGCCATCGTCATGTTTGTACGCCCATGATACGCACCCTCAAAGACGATGATGGCTTGCCTGCCTGTATGAGCGCGGGCGATTTTCACTGCTGCCTCAACAGCTTCCGCGCCGCTATTCAGTAGGGCAGTCTTTTTATCATGATTACCGGGGGTGACTTCATTTAATAACTCAGCCACTTCCACGAATGACTCGTAAGTGCTGACAATCGCACACATATGGATCAAATCTGCCGCTTGCTTTTGAATTGCCTCTACCACATTCGGCGGACAATGCCCAACGGCTAGTACACCAATTCCCCCCGCAAAATCCAACAACACATTGCCATCAACATCAGTAACCGTTGCGCCTTCTGCTTTTTCAATTGAAATTTGTGTGAGTTTGGCTGCACCTTTTGCTGTTGCTGCTTCTCGTCTAGCAACAATAGCTTGGCTTTTAGGTCCCGGTATTTCTGTAACCAATTTTATCGCTGACATTTCAGTTTTCTCCGCGAAGATTCTGTAGGGGCAGTTCGTGAACTGCCCAAAAATCAATTCTGTTCATCAAAACCATCTTGTTCCCGCAACCAATGCCCTTCTGGTGGGGTAGGTGTCGCTTCTGTGATGCGTCCATAAGTCTGTGGTTTACGCTGATAAATCAAGGGGAATAAATCAATATACTGTTCACGCAGTTTAGCATCCAATTCAGCATGAATGACTTCCGTTGTATCACGTCCTGCTTCTACTAAAATGTTCCCTAGTGGATTACAAATGAAGCTACTACCGTAAAAAGTGACATCGTTTTCCACACCGACGCGATTTGCTGCGGCGATAAATACACCATTGGCTACAGCATGTCCTCGCATCACTGTTTGCCATGCATCTTTAGAATCGAAATCAGGGGCATTGGGTTCGGAGCCAATTGCGGTTGGGTAAAAAATAAATTCTGCGCCATTCAACGCACAAATCCGCGCCATTTCGGGGAACCACTGATCATAACAGGTAGGCACAGCTACATTAACCTTACTCAACTTATGAACAGGGTAATCTTTATCACCACTGAAAAAATCAGTCTCGTGATAACCCGTCCCCGATGGAATATGCACTTTTCGTGTATAGTGACTGAGATTACCATCCGGTGTATGAATAACCGCAGTATCGAAAAATTCATCATCTCGCGTTTTTTCAAACAAACTGCTGATGATGGACACATTCAAGTCGTTCGCCAAATTGCTGAAGAATAAATCAGTTGTGCCACCTTCTAGCGGTTCTGCCCATTTGAAACCTGCCCGATCTCGTGTTCCCGGAAAATACGGACACAACGAAAATTCCGGCAAACAAATGAGTTCTGCACCATCATTAGCCGCTTGTTTTATAAGCTGACTATACTGTTCCATCATACTGTCTTGGCTGCCTGTCCATGCAAGCTGAACCAAAGCAATATGTAATTTCTGCATGTCGAAGTTCCTGTCTCAATACAAATCTAAAAATTAGGCAGGTGTTATCTCACCAACTGCTGCTTCCAATGCACCTTCTAATATACCTAGTGCCTTATCAATCTCCGTTTGGGTGACAATCAACGGCGGAATCAAGCGCATGACATTGCTATAAGTCCCACAGATCAACACCAGCAGATGATTTTCTAGGCAGTTTGCTAAAACTTTTTTCGTTGTTGCTGTATCAGGCTTACCATGTTGGGTGAATTCAATACCGATCATCAATCCACGTCCACGAATATCCCCCATAACAGGATATTTTTGCTGGAGTGCTGTCAATTTCTCAACTAAATAAGCACCCATTTCAGCCGCATTTTCAACCAAATTTTCTTCTTGAATCGCTTCTATGGTTGCTTTGGCTGCTGCTGCAATAATAGGGCCACCACCGCCATAAGTTCCGCCATGTGTACCCGGTTCCCACTTTTCCATCAAATCTTGACGAGAAGCAATTCCACTGATCGGAACACCACTGCCCAGACCCTTCGCCATGATGATGATGTCGGGTTCAATATCGGCATATTCAAAACAGAAGAATTTACCTGTTCGCCCAAAACCACTTTGAACTTCATCTGCTACAAACAAAATATCATGCTCAGTACAGAATTCACGCAGTCGTCGCATGAAAATCGTCGGTGCAGGGATATAACCACCTTCACCCAAAACAGGTTCAATGATGATTGCTGCCGTTTCGTCTGCTGCGGTTTGCCCTTTGATCAATAGGTCAAGTTGCTTCATGCAGTAATCGGTGACTGCTTCCTCAGACATGCCATAGTAGTAGGCATAAGGGAATGGCGCGACAAATATACCTGATGGCAATGGTTGATACTGATGACGATAGACTGTTTTAGAAGTGGTCATTGCCATTGTTTGAGCAGTCCGTCCATGAAAACTGCCCTGAAAAACGATGATATTGCGTTTACCTGTTGCATGACGTGCCAACTTTACGGCTGCTTCTGTGGCTTCTGCACCGCTATTCGAAAAGAAAAAGCGATCAATTGCAAGTGGTGTAACTTCATTCAGCTTTTCTGCCAGTGCGGCAATTTGTGGGGTAATCACCACATTTATCTGCCCAAAAATTAGTTTGCTAGCTTGCTCTTGTATCGCCTGTACAACTTTTGGATGACAGTGCCCCGTATTGGTCACACCAATTCCGCAGGTGAAATCGAGATAGGCGTTATCATCTGCATCATAAAGATAAGCACCCTCACCACGAACAGGTTGTATATGCGTAAGGTGTGTCCAAACAGGAGAAAGATAGTCGGTTGAATGGCTCATGATTTAATCCTCTAGTCAAAAATAATAGGTTAAAATTTATACGGAAAAAATTCTACTAATTGAAATCTAACAACTCCTTTGCAGCGCGCTCTCCACTTAGATACGCACCATGTATCGTTGCAGCATTTTCGTGCGCGGCGGTGGCTTCGCCTGCCCAATATAATGGGGGAGTTGGTTGTGCTAACTTCTCCCGCGCATCTGTCGCTCCCGGCAAGTTCACACTATACCCACCTTGTGAAAATGGGTCATGGGGCCAATTGACCAATGTCATTTCTTTGGCTTGTAATTCTGGTTTGCCTAATTCTGCACATAGCGATTCTAATCCTTTTTGTAAAGCACTTTCTTCACCAAGCGATAACAGTTCACGCGCCCAATCGCCGGAAACAAAAGCTGTCCAGACTTGCCCATCGACATCGCGTGTAAATGAAGGCGACCACCACATAGGCGGATTCAACCGACTGTAAATTGCGCTGATTGTTTTCTCGATGATTGGCTCATCAAATTGATAAATCATCTTCATGACAGGACCCATCTGCAAACCTGCCATCGCTTCTTCCTTTATAGAGGGTAGTGCAGGAGAGAAAGTCACCATACCCGATTGCAACACACCCAATGGTAATGTCACCACTGCTTGATCTCCCTCGAAAATCTCCCCATGCTCAGTAGTAACAGTCACACCATCTGACCAATCAATGCTTTTAACCACTGTTTCTAGCCGAATATCGAGTCCATCTGCTAGATGATTATAAATCAAAGAATAACCCTCTATGATTCGATAATCGTATTCTAGATATTCTTTATTTTCTTCATCAAATGCAAATTCATACCATGCAGCCTGTGCATTGATGAAACGCATATCATCACCAACGGCATTCGCGAATGATCGCTTCACATACTGTAATTGCTCGTCCGTGAAGCCAATTCGCTTAAGATAATTGCCAAGATTTTCATCAGCTTTCGGTTCGGGTGCATCACTCAAGTCCCAGCTACGGGTCACAGCAAACTCAGGGGATGATTGCTTGGCTTCTAGCATCGTCATCCAACGACCATCTTCCAGCCGAACCATTGAATCGTCTGTTTTTTTCCAGTGAAGGGTAGTGAGACCTAGCTTTTTTACAAATTCCCAGAGGATAACTTTGCTGCCATGAATTAACTCAGCACCAAATTCAACCGGAAAACCTGCAAACTCATGATTGGTATAACAACGTCCACCGATTCGGTCGCGCGCCTCTAAAACAATAACATCTTTGCCCGCTTTTTTAAGGTGATTGGCAGCACTCAAGCCAGCAAATCCTGCACCGATAACAATTACACTCATGACGCTATTCACTCTCGTTGTATTCTGGGTTCTCCCAGATAATCAATACAGCACCACCACCAGCCAGTGGTTCATCCAGATAATCTTCAACAACCTCCAAAGGTGTAAAACCACGATTCATTTGCATCGTTACTGTGGGATCGTGGAGTTCGCGTTTTATCACCTTTTCGCCATATTCTTGCACACTCATCTGGTCAGCATAACGATGATACCCCATCAACATCCCACAAGCATACCAACCTTTTAGGTTCAATCTCTGAACTAACTCAAACCGTGCATCATAAAGTTGTGTGCCAATACCTTGCCGATGATATTTAGGACGAACTGCCATCTCCACACCATAGAGCCAATCACCATCCGGTACATGATTGGCAATGCCTAAAGTCCCTATAGCATCCATCCAAGATTTTGGTTTGTTGTTCGGTGGTCGATTCGTTCGCATCGTAGAAGCATAACCCACAACGAGTATGTCGCTACTCGTTGTTTGGTATAACGCGACAAATTGCCCCTCAGGGAAGCGTTTGACTTGTTCTGCAACGGCTTCTGCACCGATACACTCATCACAAGGATCATCTTCTGGCACACCAAATGCACGCTTGATGATTTCATGGATTTGTGCGCCATGCTCTGCTTTAGCATTTTCTATAGTCAAATTCTCTAAACGAGAGCCGCGAGAAACCATAAACTTTGTCCGATTTTTGTGCATTAAGAATGATTTAGTATTATAATCGCTCAACAAATTTAAATGAGCAATGTAATGTAAAGTATAACCTGACAATTTCATGAAATACAATCTTGTTAAAAGCCTTAAAAATCAAAGTTTATTCGTAGATATTTCACAAGAGTTATTGATATGAATGTTCAACCCACAAACCGAGCCAGATTAGGTGCATTTTTACTAGCATCCCCAACCATATTCTGGCTGTTCTTTTTCTTCATCTTGCCATTATTCATCGTACTCGTTGTGAGCTTCTTATCACGCGGGCAAGGTGGTGTTGGTGTTTTACCCTTCACACTGGAACACTATGAACGTTCCTTTGGTGTTTTTTCGCCTGTCTTATGGCGATCACTTAATATCGCTCTTGTGACAACTGTGGTCTGTTTGCTAATCGGGTATCCCTTAGCCTTTTTCATTAGTACACGACGCAGCTCTTTTGGTCGTCAGTTTGGCTTGTTTCTAGTGATTTTACCTTTCTGGACGAATTTCTTAGTCCGCACCTTTGCTTGGCGCATTCTGCTCGGTGATGAAGGCACTATCAACGGCTTTTTAACTAGCATTGGCTTGATTGAAGAACCTCTCAAAATGTTGAATACACCGTTTGCAGTGCTGCTTGGTTTAGTCTATGGTTTTCTACCATTTATGGTTTTGCCAATCTATGCTTCTGTCGAACGCTTCAATTTCCGCTTTGTAGAAGCAGCACATGATCTGGGTGCGAATGATTGGCGTGCTTTTTGGCGTGTGGTCTTTCCACTGACTTTGCCCGGTGTCGTTGCCGGATGTGCTTTAGTTTTTATCCCATCTGTTGGGTCATTCGTCACACCTGATCTCCTTGGTGGCACACGCGGTTTGATGATCGGCAATCTCATTCAAAGACAATTCGGTGGCTCAGGGAATATGCCATTAGGGTCTGCCTTATCGATCATCATGATGGCTGTTGTGATGATTTCGCTTCTTATCTATGTTCGTTTGGGAACAGGTCAGGAGACATCTTCATGACAATAGCAACGACTACAAATGAAAAACCCAAAAAGAGCCAAGTCAACCGCAAAGCAATGCAACGCGATCTGATGATCCGTAAAATAGGGCGAATCGGCTTATTAATTAACCCAATTTTTGCTTACTTTTTCTTGTGGGCACCGATTCTCGTACTGGTTCTATTTTCATTCAATCAATCCCGTTCTGTCGCAACATTTACCGGATTTACCTTTCAGTGGTACACCAATATCTTTAATGATGTCGTTGGGGCAGAAGCCGCTTTCTCTACCGAATTAATGCTCAGCGCACTGCGGAATAGCTTGATTGTTAGTTTTACAGCGACTCTCATATCAACCGTTTTTGGCACAATGGTTGCTATCAGCCTAACACGCGGATCATTTCCCGGTAAAAAATTGCTGGAAGGTGTTCTATTCCTGCCCGTTGTCATCCCAGAAATTACACAAGGTATCTCACTCGCTATCTTCTTCAATGTAATATTCGATTGGTGGCAAACGATTTCTGGGCAACGGATTTTTCCCGGATTTCATACCATTATCATTGCTCATGTTGCCTTTAATATCTCATTTGTTGCGATTGTTGTGCAAGCACGTTTAGCGGATATGAATCCACGTCTGGAAGAAGCAGCGCGAGACTTAGGTGCAAACGAATGGCAGACTTTCTGGCGTGTCACTTTCCCGTTAATTTTACCCGGCGTGATTGCAGGTGCCTTGCTAGCATTTACCATTTCGCTTGATGATTTTGTTGTCACCTTCTTTACATCTGGTGTTGGGACATCCACTTTGCCAATTTTTGTTTATGGCTTGCTCAAACTTACAGTCACGCCCGAAATCAACGCAATTTCAACATTGATGTTAATTGCTTCGACCATTCTGGTAGGCATTTCGATGGCATTACAAGGGCGCAATGCAGCCAATGCTTGATATGATTTACGTGCTGTATAATGACCATAAGAGGATTTGAGGAAAACCTGATGGTTGCTAATCCATTATCAAATCACTATACAGTAGAAGAATACCTTGCTCAAGAAGAGCTGGATCGTATCCGTTATGAATACATTGACGGCGAAATTTTCGCTATGGCAAGTGGAACAGACAATCATAGTGGGGTAATTACAAACTGCCTGATTGAAATTGGTCTACAATTGCGCGGATCGCAATGTCGTGTTCGGTCAAGCGATCTAAGGGTCAAAATCAGCGAGACAAAATATGTCTATCCTGATTTTAGTGTTGTTTGTGGTGAATCCGAATTTGCCGATGATAATCACACCATGCTCACCAACCCGATTCTGGTAGCTGAAGTGTTGTCTCCATCATCAGAAGGCTATGATCGTGGACTTAAATACGAATTCTATCGTGGCTTATCGTCACTTAAAGCATATCTACTGATCGATCAAAGTCGTGCCCATGTTGAGCTATACACATTACAAGAAAATGGATGGCTATTTCAGGAATTCAAATCTTTGGACGATAAAATCAAGATCGGTGTAATTGACTGCGATTTACCATTGAGTGAGATTTATCGTGGCATCAGTTTTGCTTCAGGTGATGAGTAGGAGACTTTTATTAGATATGCTCGCACCACCTAACATACCACAATCACATCCTGTCCAAATGACAGAAGCAGAATATCTCGTATTTGAAGCGCAAAACGAGAATAAGCATGAATTTGTTAATGGCGATGTTTTTGCGATGACAGGTGCTAGTGTTCGACATAATTTGGTTGTGAATAATGTTGTCACGGCTTTGGTCAACCAACTCAGCGAGAAAAATTGCCTTGTTCCTAGCAATGATACGCGCCTAAAAGTTGAATCCAAAGTGAGCTATCGTTATCCTGATGTGATGGTCATTTGCGATAAAATTCAGTATGTGGATGAGCGTGTTGATACCATCCGTAATCCAATTGTGATTGTGGAAGTCCTGTCACCTTCTACTGCACTCGTTGATCGAAACCAAAAACTGGATGAATATACACAACTATCTTCAGTACAAGAATATGTGCTGATATCCCAAGATGAACACAAACTGGAACGTTTTCTAAGGCAAGATGATCAGAACTGGTTGTACACAAAAATCTCCGGTTTAGAAGGTATGCTTGAGTTATCATCGATAGAGTGCCAGCTCTCAGCCCAAGCTATCTATGCAAAATTAGACTTGCTGGGAGATACTAACGAATCTGGTCAAACTTAAATGTGATTTAGAGGGACTCAATTACGAGTGTCTATAAATGAATGATGTACATATATATGGAGGATTATCTATGCGTAAATACACTTTCTTGACCATCCTAATTGTGATTGCGTTGGTTGTTGGCTTGACCAGCGTCTTTGCTCAAGATGAAATGGAACCATGGGTTTGTCCAGAAGGTTTTGAGGGACAAACACTCAGCATTTTTAACTGGTCAACCTATATTGCTGATGATACAGTGCCCAATTTTGAAGAGTTGTGCGGTGTGACTGTCACCTACGATATTTATGATAGTGGTGAAGCACTCTTGGCACGTATCCGTCAAGGTAACCCTGGTTATGATATCATCGTTCCCAGCGACATCACCATTGACATCATGGCGAATGAAGAATTGTTGGTACCCCTTGACTTGGACATGATTCCCAATGTTGCGAATGTAAACCCGAATCTCCTCGATCCACCTTACGATCCCGGTAATCAATACTCATTGCCTTACCAATGGGGCACTGTGGGGATTGGCTACAATGTTGAAACTGTAGGTGAGATTGGCTCATGGCAAGAAATGTTTGAATATGGTGGTAGTGTCGCATGGTTGGATGACCGTCGTGCGCTCTTTGGTATTGCATCCATGATCCTGGGCAATGATCCCAATACCCAAGACCCCGATGAAATTGCAGCAGCGCGTGACTTCTTGATTGAAAATGGTGCCAATGTTGTTGCTATCGCAGGTGATGATGGACAGGTACTTTTGGAACGTGGCGATGTTGATATGACTGTTGAATACAGTGGTGACATCATCGACCTGACCTATGAATGCGAATGTGATACCTTTGCTTACTTAATTCCTGAAGAAGGTACCAACGTCTGGATTGATAACATGGCGATCCCTGTTGATGCACCCAATCCTGAACTTGCAATGGCATTCATGGACTATGTATTACACCCACAGGTTGGTGCAGACATCAGTAACTTCACAGCTTATGCTTCTCCTAATCAAGCTGCGATTGATATGGGTTTGATCGATGAAGAACTGCTAGAAGACCCTGCAATTTACCCAAGCCAAGAACTGCAAGAGATGATGTTCTTCCAACAACGTGTTCCAGCAGATGTTGAGCAACTATACAATGATGCTTGGGATGAACTGGTCATCTACTTGGGTGGTTAATTCCCATCTGATCTGAATCAATATAAGCGATAACAGGGGCACACCATTGGTGTGCTCCTACGATATAACTGGACAATACACAATGACCGTACATGATATTGAACTCAAAAATGTAATTAAAGATTTTCATACACCGGGTAAACCTTCATTTCGGGCAGTGGATAACATCGATTTGCAAATTGATGATGGCGAGTTTTTTGCCCTCCTAGGCCCTAGCGGTTGTGGTAAAACAACGACACTCCGCATGATTGCAGGTTTTGAACAACCCACTTCGGGAGAAGTTTTACTTCGGGGTGAAGCGATGCAAGGAATTCCAGCCTTTCATCGTCCAGTGAATACTGTTTTTCAAGATTATGCATTATTTCCGCATATGTCGGTCATAAAAAATGTGATGTTTGGTTTACAGATGGCAAAAGTTTCCCAAAAGGAAGCTCAAAAACGTGCAGAAGGAGCTCTTGAACTTGTCAAACTTCCCAATGTGATGGATCGTAAACCCACACAACTTTCGGGTGGGCAACAACAACGTGTTGCACTGGCACGGGCGTTGGTGAATCAACCGGCAGTTTTATTATTAGATGAACCCCTTGGCGCACTCGATTTGAAATTGCGTAAGGAAATGCAGTACGAACTCAAATCGATGCAACAACAGGTGGGCATTACGTTCATTTATGTCACACATGACCAAGAAGAAGCCATGACAATGGCAGATCGCATTGCAGTGATGAACAAGGGAGAAGTCCTACAAGTAGGACCACCGAAAGAAATTTATGAACAGCCTGCGGATCACTTTGTTGCGGATTTCATCGGAGAGACTAACTTCATCTATGGTCGTTTGATCGAGATGGGAAATGGAGTTGGACAGGTACGCCTTGATGATAATACAGTATTAGAAGCTCAACTTCCTGAAGATACCAGTGGCATTGCTGGCGAGGTTACTGTTCCTATTCGACCTGAACGCATTGGTATTGCACCATCTGGCGTTCCTGTAGAATTTCCTGTAAAGGTGAGTATACTTCCGGGTAAGGTGCTAGAAAGCCAATATATCGGAACCGATACACGTTACACTGTTGAAATTGCACATGGAATTGAAGTGGTCGCACGAATTCAGAATGTTGATTTCAAGGGAGATTCCAGCATTGAAGTTGGGCAAGAAGTTCAGGTATTCTGGGGATTCGAGAGTACCTATATTCTGAACCGATGATGATCAGGAATTGATATGAGTAAAAAAATTCGCGTATTGGAACTGACAGGTTCTTTTTATGACATGGGCTATCAACATGGCGAAGCCTATCGAGAAGCAATCCACAAATTTACAGAGGAGCGTGTCAAACTCAGTGGTGATGAAAACTGGACAGGGCATAACCTGAGTCGTGAACAGGTGATTGCATTGGGAGAAGCCTGCCTTGAAGAACATCGGACTTATTCAACTGAGTTGACCGAAGAATTACAGGGTATGGCTGATGCAACGGATTTATCTCTTGCCGAATTGGTCATCATGAATGGATTTACGGATTTCATTGATGTGGTCTACAATGTTGGGGCACTATCCCCAAAAGCAGAAACAATCCCACAAGATAACTGCACCTCATTCCTTGTTTCTAATGAATTTGCTCAGGATAACTTGGGCATGTTCGGGCAGACATGGGATATGCACGATACCGCGACTCCTTATGTTATTTTGTTAAAGGGCAATCCGATTGATGCACCTGCTTTTCTGGTATTTACCATTACGGGTTGTGTGGGCATGATCGGGATGAATGATGCGGGTGTTGCGATTGGCATCAATAATCTGATGGCACGGGATGGTCAAATCGGTGTGACATGGCCCTTTGTTGTGCGGAAGGCATTGATGCAAACTAACGTTGATGATGCACTGGCTTGTATCACGGAAGCAAAACTTGCTGGCGCACATAACTACTTGCTGATGGATAAAACGGGCAAGGGGTATAATGTCGAAGCTATGTCTACGCATTATCATGTTGAAGCATTAGACCAAAACACCATTGCACATACCAACCACTGCTTGATTCCACGCCACTTAGACATTGAGCGCAAGCGTTTACCTGAATCGCAAGCGAATTCTGAACTGCGGTTATCACGGGCGAATGATCGGCTTTCACAACATCCCATTACACCTGAAATGCTGATGGAACTGACACGCGATGCTGATGTGCGCCAAATCCCGAAACCACCAATGCACATTGATACCTGTGGGGCTGCCATTATGCGACCTGCGACAGGAGATTTCTGGGCGGTGTGGGGTCAACCATCAGACAATGAGTACGAACATTTTACCGTTTAGATTGTTTGCCGTTTGCCGCCGCGATGAAATTTTTTATCGGCGGCAAATGGGGTGATTTGAAAAATTTTCTGCTTCTTATGATTCACTTGGTGTACTCTACATCTTAAATCATTTGTTCTTTTTGATGTGACGATTATGGTCAATCAAATGATCCTTTTGGGTAAACACAATAAGCCAACCCAAAGATGTAAATTTACTGCCACCTCAAGGTCTGCTCATCTTGTTTAGGGCTATGATAAAAACAAGGAAGTTCGCAAAGCAATCAAGGAGCTTGACTATGCAAAAAATCACAATTGCACTAACCCTCATCATTACCCTATTCATCGGTGTCTTCATCGGCGCACAGGCTACTGGTGATATGAACACCCCCATCCCCGCTTGCACCCCTGAGCAGGTTGCCGAGATCAATGCTTGGTGGCTAGATGTTAAGGATGGGCGCGCCCGATGGGAAACCACAGCTATGATAGTATCTGGAGAGGTTGAGTCATTTACACCAGAAGAACAACTCTTGGCTGCTATCATGGCAGGCATAGACGCAGGTATACCCTATGCTAACGTGAGTTTTGTTTAAGCAACAGCAAGTTGTCTGAGAAATTGTAGATTGAGAGATGGCTTCTTGGGCTGATGGCAATAAGCGACCAACCCAGCAATCAAATTCACTATGAACCCCGTCAAGCTACGGTGTCGGGTATGCTCAATTTGTGAGATGTTCTTGAGTTGGTCATAGATGGATTCGAGAATAGCCTGCTTCCGCAAAAAATAGTTGTCCATCTCATCCATCAAACGATACTTCATGTTTTTGCGGATTTTGGTCACAAGTTGCACAAAGTGCTCTTCGAGCAGTTGTTGCGT
>JGI12316J15310_10000142_pt25 | contig 26157 bp, 28 predicted proteins | sample MarCyaLeptolynsp_FD_15310 | JGI IMG/M metagenome (IMG submission 15310)
GGCAAGCCGCCGCCGTCCGGCATGATGCATCATGACATCGCCGACGGCGACCATAGGGGTTGCCAGGGAATGGGCCACTTTCGCGCAGGTGCGGAACCAGGCCTGGTCGGTGCCGTCATAGCGGGGCGCTGCCCCCAGAAACACGTGGCCCGGAACTTCCTGGCGCAGCGTGCGGATATGATCCCGGGCGGTCTTGGAAAACGCATCCTGCGTGTGGCTGCCCTGGGGCAGGGCAATGAAGATAAGCCCCTCGGAGAACTTCACCACATCCTCGAATTCCAGGTGGCAATCGCCCTTTTCCGCCCGCCGTTTGCCGAGGGTCAGAAGCTGGCTCAACCGCTCATAGGCGGCCCGGCTTGTCGGCAGGGCGACGAAATCGACCGGACTGTCGATGAGCACCAGCCGGGCGCCGACGATCAGCCGCGGCAGCTTCAGGACCTGCGGCACGGGCAGGGGCGGGATCTCGTTCGTCTGCTGCCTGGAAGAGGCGTCGATCTGCGAATGGGAACGCACGGGCACGCCGCCCTCGCTTGCCGCGCGCTTGATTTCCTTGAGCGCCGAATAGGCCCTGACGACACCGGCCAGGGAATTCCAGTCGGTGATCGCGATCGCCTCAAGTCCGAGTTCGGCGGCCCGTGTCACCAGCTCTTCCGGATGCGACGCCCCGCGCAGGAAGGTGAAATTCGAGGTTACGGTCAGCTCCGCATGCCGGGGAACGTCCCAATGCAGGCTCTCGGGCAAGACATGAGAGGTCATCGGCGAACCTCCTGCCTCTTCCTCCTCCTGCTGTCACCCCAGACAAGCGTCAGCGCAGATCCGGAGCCTACTCGCCTTTCAGTTTGCCGCATTGGGTGATTGCGTCCGCTTCTCAGCGTCCCTTCGCAGAGCTCTGGAAACGAGTGGGTCCCGGCTCTCGCTGCGCTCGACCGGGATGACAGTGAGAGGTGAGGAAAAGCCGCTGGATCTGCGCCTCCCCGGTCCCGGCGCGCGCTCCGCGTGGCCGGGATGACAGCGGGAAAACCTGTCCCTGATGCTGTCACCTTCGTTCCCAAACCCTCATCCTGAGGAGGGCCATGAGGTCCGTCTCGAAGGATGGGCCACGCGGCCCTGAACCTGCCGCCCATCCTTCGAGACAGCGCTGCGCGCTTCCTCGGGATGAGGAGGATTTTGCGGGACGGCTTGCGGGGCATGCAGGGTGCGTGGGCAGGCATTACCCGGGCTGCTTCCGCCTCTCCATCGTCATCCCCGGCTTGATCGGGGATCCACTCGTTTCCAGAAACGGTTTTTCTGAACCACCGCTTTGCCGCTTGGGCCTGCCCTGAAACGGGGGCCTGATTTGCGGATCTGTAGATTGGCCCCCCGATCAAGCCGGGGATCACGTTCATGGAACGGGAGCACGCCCGATACGCCGCCCCGGCCTTGAGCCGGGGGCATCTCCAGATTCTCTCACAAAGAGGTCCCGGCTCAGGGCCGGGACGGCGGGGAGAAAGGGATAGAGCGGAGAGGCACATCAGCCGAACTCCCCTTGCACATACCAGCCGGGGTTCTGCGGCGTGTGGAACAGCCACAGGCGCTGACCTTGGCCGGTGGCGACGCGCCAGTAGTCGCGCAGACCTCGTGTCCAGTCGCCGTCGCCTTCCCACCAGGCGGGCGTGATTCGTTCCGGGCCTTCAGCCTGAAGCGTCGTCAGGGCGCGGCCGCGCCAGCGGAAACGCGGCGGCGGCGTGGTGCCGGCTCCGGTGATCGGTTCGGGAGGAAACAGGCGCAGCGGGCGCGGGCGCCGGTAGGGCCATGAGCGGACCGGTGTGCTGTAGGCCGCAGGCACCAGCTTGAAACTGCGCTCCGGGATATGGCTGTCGACCGGGGTGAAGCGCTGGATGTTTTCCAGCCCGATCCGGTTGCCAAGCTGGGTGATGAGATCGGCCAGGCTGTCCTTTTCCAGGGTCTGCGACGGGGTCAGCTGACGGGGGCCGAGATCTTCCACCTGGGTGGCTTCCAGGCGGATCATGTCGATGCCGTAGCCTGCATCGACTGCACTGACCCCGCGTTCGAAAAGGGCCAGCATCCGGTCGCCGTCGCGCATCGGCCGTGCCAGGCGCAGTTCGACCGACTGGTTTTCCTGGTCCACTCTTCGGAAGGTCAGTTTCAGGCTGCGGGCGCCTTTCTGGGCCGTGTCCAGTTGCTCGCACAAATGGCCGATCAGCCGCTCTGCCCCGGCCATGACATCGTCCACAAGACCGATAGGATCGGGCAGGGTCATGCGCACGGCGAAGCTGATATCTTCCTTCAAGGGTGAGATCTGTTCAGAAATATTGCCGAGAGCCTGGTCGAGGCGGCGCAGGACCTCCGGGTCATAGCGGCGGGCCACGCTTGCCCGCGGCAGGTTGTAAAGATCGGAGACGGTGGCAATGCCAAGCCGCTCCAGACTGGTGCAGGTCTGGTCGGCAAGGCGCAGCGCCGCCAGCGGCAGGGGGCCGATACGGGCGAGCGTTTCGCCCGGTCCGGCGATGCCTTCGGCAAAGCGGGCCAGCGCCCAGGCGGTGCCCGGCGTGGAGGCAAGACCGAGCCGGGCAGTGAGACCGGCCCGGGCAAGGCGGGCGCGGATATCGTCAAGCAGGAGCGCCTCGCCCCCCATCAGATGCGCCGAGCCGGTGATGTCCAGAAACAGACCGTTCAGCCCGTCAAGTCCGACCCAGGGACAGTAGCGGGTCGCCCATCGGGCCAGCAGGCGCAAAAAGCGCTGGTCGGCCTTCGGGTCGGCGGGGCGGGTCAGCAGCCCCGGGCAGAAGCTTCTGGCATGGACAAGCGTGATGCCCCTGTTGAGACCGGCGCTTTCCGCGCGTGGGCACAGGTCGTAGACACGTTCGGAGTTGCGGTCATAAAGGGTCAGGGCAAAGGGCGCGTCAACGGGATTGGCGCGGAGCGAACGCTCAGCCGCCAGCCTCGGAAACCACAATGACACGATGCGCCGCTGCATCCCAATGCACTACCCATTCAGACAATGTTCCTGTTTTGTTCTTTATAATCGACCATAGCCAGGGAGTCGAGTCGTGGTCGTTTTGCCAAGGGCCGCTGGACGAAGACGTGCCCCGGCCTTGCGTGCCGGACGCGGGCAGGCCGCTGCAGCGCCATCTGGTCTCCGCCGCGTTGCTGCCACCGCCTTCCGGCACCAGAAGAAGCGCCGTCGTGCCGCCGGTCTCGGCGGCGAGTTGCAGCCTGCGGCCCTCCGTCAGTCCGATCGGGTCGGTGATTTCGGCAATGACGAGGCCCACGGCGCCGGACCGGAGCGCGGTTTCCGCGCTGGCCAGAACGTTGAGCGGCGTGTCCGCGCGGGTGACCAAAAGCTTGCCCGGATCGCAATAGGGCGCAAGTCCTTCCGGATTGACCACAGGCCGCCAGCGTTCCGACACCCAGACGACCGGACCGCTTGCCTGGCCGGCCGTGATCGCGGCAAAGACCAGGCCGCCTTCGCCGCACACTTCATGGGCGCGGGCGCGTTTCAGCGGATAGGCGGAGGAAAACGGCAGGGACATGATCTGGCGGCAATGGCATCGGGTTAACAGTCCCTGTTGAACATAAGGCCAACCGCGTTCCCGTCAAAGCCGGATTTTATGCCGCGCGAATCGCATCCCGGCGCAGCAGGTGCGTCTCACCCAAAAATCGTTCCTTCATGGCAATAATGCACTGTCATTGTTTCTTCAGATGGAGGGTGTTGTAGCTCCAAGTAAGCCGACTAAGCTTTCATTCCGGCCAATCGCGGACAGCAGACAAAAGCGCGTTGCAAAGTCTGTGCGTCCAGGCATCCGCTTGGTCAGTTTCCTGAAAATGTGATTGAGAAAACCTTCGTTTCCCGGACCGCTGCAAGATAGGTGCAAAGTAAAGCCCGTTCTCGATTGCGGACGCGGTTAAGGCGTGTTTAAATGTTCATATGAGCGTCATACAACGTTCATATGAAAACAATACGAAACGCAGGCGTTATCGTTTCAGGTGCCGGAAAAGCCATTGCGGCACCGAGAGAACCAACTGCTGACCGGGGCATATCGCCCTCCAATGTGGGAGCAAATAAACATGGCTTATCGTAAGACCGTCGCCAGCTTCGTTGCTGCGGCCGCCCTTCTGGGAACATCCTCCGCTTCTTATGCAGCGACTGACATTGCCTGGTGGCACGCAATGGGCGGCCGTCTCGGCGAAGTCGTTGTCGACATCGCAAACGGCTTCAACGCCGACCAGAGTGCCTGCAAGATCACGCCGGTCTACAAGGGCACCTACGAAGAGACCCTGACCTCCGGCATCGCCGCATTCCGCGCAGGCGAACAGCCGAACATCCTGCAGGTCTTCGATGCGGGCGCTGCGACCATCATCGGTGCCAAGGGCGCGGTCATCCCGGCCCAGGACATCCTTGAAAACGCCGGTGTCGGCTTCAACATCGAAGACTACATCGAAGGCGTTCGCAACTTCTACGCCGACAGCGACGGCAAGATGATCGGCATGCCGTTCAACTCTTCCACGCCGATCCTCTACTACAACGAAGATGCTTTGAAAAAGGCAGGCGTTGAAGCTCCGAAAACCTGGGAAGAATTCCAGGAGATCGCTCCGAAGCTGAAAGAAGCCGGTTACGTACCGCTCGCCCAGTCGCACCTGCCGTGGATCTTCACCGAGAACTTCAAGTCCCGTCATAACCTGCAGTTCGCGACCAACAACAACGGTTACGATGGTTCCAAGGACACCAAGCTGGTCTTCGGTGAGCCGATCAAGAACCACTTCACCGCTGTCAAAGGCTGGCTGGACGACGGCATGTTCGGCTACTACGGCACCGGCTGGGGCGACAACCAGACCCCGTTCAACGAAGGCAAGGTTGCCATGTGGCTCGGTTCTTCGGGATCCTTCGGTGGCATCCAGAAAACCGTCGAGTTTCCGTTCTCCGCAACCTACCTGCCTTACTGGGACGCGGTTGACGGTGCCGGTACTGGCACATTCATCGGTGGCGCGGCCCTGTTTTCCATGGCCGGCAAGCCGGATGAAGAGAACAAGTGCGTTGCATCCTTCTTCGAGTACCTGACTTCTCCGGAAGTCCAGTACATGTGGCACAAGGAAACCGGTTATGTGCCGATCACGACTGCTGCTTACGACCTGGCCAAGAAGGACGGCTACTACGAAAGCACCCCGGCTGCTGAAATAGGCATCAAGCAGCTGACCCTGCCGGGCGGCGACTGGACCAAGGGCTACCGCATGGGCTTCTACGTTCAGATCCGCGACGTCATGAACCGCGAATACGGCAAGATCCTGTCTGGTGAAACCTCCGTTGAAGACGCGTTTGCTACCATCGAAGATGAAGGCAACAAGCTTCTTGAGCGTTTCTCCAAGACCACCGGCAACTAAGCCGGACGGAGCCACTTGTCTTGGGGGCGCATTCCTTGCGCCCCCATTTCCATGCTCATGAAGCGGGTCGGCCTTGTGACCGCCCGCTTTGCCGTTCCCGGCGGTCGAGCAAAAATCAGGTCGCGGCTAAATGAAAAAAGTCCAGTTCAAGTCCCCGTTGCTGCCCTATCTGCTGCTTCTGCCGCAGCTGGCCATCGTGACGATCTTCTTCCTGTGGCCGGCGGCCGAGGCGGTGCGCTCGTCCTTCTATCTTGAAGATCCCTTCGGCTTCGGGTCGACGTTTGTCGGCATCGACAACTTCACCGATACGCTGACGTCTTCCGACTATGGCCGGGTCGCGCGCTTCACCGCCGTTTTCACGTTTTTCGTGACCTTCCTGTCGCTTGGCATCGCCCTTCTCTTGGCGGTCAAGGCGGACAAGGTCATCCGCGGCGCGTCCAGCTACAAGACGCTGTTGATGTGGGTCTATGCGGTTGCGCCCCCGGTGGCCGGCCTCATCGGTGTGCTTCTGTTCGACCAGCACGTCGGGCCGATCGTCGATTTCTTCGCCATGTTCGGCTGGAAGATGCAGATCGGCGTCAACTATTTCGACACCAGCTTCGCCATGATCGTGACCTCCGTCTGGAAGCAGATACCGGTCAACTTCATCTTCTTCCTGTCCGGTCTGCAGGGCATATCCAAATCCGTTCAGGAAGCGGCCAGCATCGACTGCCGCTCCGGTATGCGCAGGTTCTGGACCGTCACCTTCCCGCTTCTGGCACCGACCGGGTTCTTCCTGCTGATCATCAACATCACCTATGCCTTCTTCGACACGTTCGGCATCATCGACGTGATGGTGAAGGGCGAGCCGGGCAACAACCCGGTGACCCTCGTCTACAAGGTCTATCTCGACGGGTTCCGGGGCAATGACCTGGGCGGTTCGTCGGCACAGTCCGTCATCCTGATGGCCCTGGTGTTCATCCTGACAATCATACAGTTCCGCCTGATCGAGCGGCGTGTGCATTACACGTGAGGAGCCGGAAATGAAAAAGAACCAGATCTGGGACCACGTCATCCTGCTTGTCGGCGTTTTCTTCATGGTTTCGCCGGTCGTGCTGACCCTCATGACGAGCACGCACGATGCCATCACGGTCTACAAGGAAGGCGTTCAGTTCCTTCCCGGCGGCAAGTTCCTCGAAAACTACGAAACGGTCCTGTTCCAGGCCGGTGGCTTCACCAAGGAAGTCGACGGTTTCGTGATGCTCAAGAACTCGATGATCCTCGGCCTCGGCTTTGCCATCGGCAAGATCATCATTTCAATGCTCGCAGCCTACGCGATCGTCTATTTCCGTTTCCCGATGGCCTCGTTGTGCTTCTGGATCATCTTCGCGACCCTGCTGCTGCCGCTCGAGGTTCGCATTCTGCCGTCTTATGAAATCGTCCAGCAGCTCGGCATGGTGAACACCTATTCGGGACTGATCGTGCCGCTGATCGCGTCGGCAACCGGAACCTTCTTCTTCCGGCAGTTCTTCCTGTCGGTTCCCGATGAACTTCTGGAAGCCGCCCGGATCGACGGGGCCGGACCTTGGAAATTCTTCAAGGATATCCTGGTGCCGCTGTCGCAGACCATGATCGCGGCGATCTTCATCATCATGTTCGTCTTCGGCTGGAACCAGTATCTGTGGCCGACCCTGATGACGACGGATGAAAGCCTGTTCACGCTGGTGCGTGGCATCAAGCAGATCCTGCAGGTCTGGGTCGGTGCCCAGATCCCGGCCTTCAACGAGGCGATGGCATTGGCGATCCTTGCGATCGTTCCGCCCGTGCTCATCGTGGTGATTTTCCAGAGCTGGTTCGTCAAGGGGCTCGTCGAGAGCGACAAGTGAGAAACTAGAGGTAACTTATGTCAACGATTACTCTCGACGCTGTCCGGAAGGTGTATGCGGGCAATGTGGAGGCCGTCAAAGGCGTCTCCATCGATATCGCCGACGGCGAGTTCATCGTGCTTGTCGGTCCGTCCGGCTGCGGCAAGTCGACCTTGCTGCGCATGATCGCCGGCCTGGAAGACATCACCACGGGCGAAGTCAAGATCGGCGACCGGCTTGTCAACGATGTCGATCCGGCCGATCGCGATATCGCCATGGTGTTCCAGAACTACGCGCTCTATCCGCACATGTCGGTCTACAACAACCTGGCCTATGGTTTGAAAAACAGGGGCATGGCGAAGGATGAGATCGACCGGCGTGTGAAGGAAGCCGCGCGCATTCTCGAAATTGGCGACTTTCTCGACCGCAGGCCTCGGCAGCTGTCCGGCGGCCAGCGTCAGCGTGTTGCCATGGGCCGCGCCATCGTGCGTGAACCCGCAGCCTTCCTGTTCGACGAGCCGCTGTCCAACCTGGACGCCAAACTTCGCGTCCAGATGCGTGTCGAGATCAAACGCCTGCAGCGCTCGCTCGGAACCACCAGTGTTTACGTTACCCACGACCAGCTGGAGGCCATGACCCTTGCGGACCGCCTGATCGTTCTGAACGGCGGCAACATCGAACAGATCGGTGCCCCGATCGATGTCTATGACAAGCCGGCCTCGACCTTCGTTGCCAGCTTCATCGGCTCGCCGGCCATGAACCTCTTGAAGGTCAAGGCAGATGAAAACGGTCTGACCGGAGAAGAAGGCGGCGGCCTGTCCGGTCAGAACACCAAGGGAGGCGTCCGCTACACGATCGGCATCCGGCCCGAACATCTGGAAGTCAGCGATGCTCCGGGTGGCGGCGACGGTGTGAAGCTGGAAGTGACCGTGAATGTCCTGGAGCCGATCGGCGCGGAAAGCTTCCTTTATGCCAACCTTGTTGATGGCGGCCCGGAAATCGTCGTGCGCGTTTCCAGTCATGCCAAACATGAGCCAGGCGAGAAACTGTTCCTTCATGCCGCTGCCGAAAACGTGCATTTCTTCGACGTGGACACAGGCCGCCGGATCGACTGACAGTCATCGGACTTTTGGTGGGTGTCGGCAAGCGCACTCTCCGTTTCGAAAGGCCACCCCGGGAAACCGGGGTGGCCTTTTGATTTCATCCTGACGGTCCTTGTCAGGAGAGTGGCAGGAAGAGGCTGGGACGGGAGCTCTGCTTCTGGCAAAGACAGGGGAAACGCACCGCGATACAAAAGGACCGACGATGGAGCCGTTCAAGAACAAGATCTCTCCGGAACTCGTGAAATGCCTCGGGCTGCATATCGAGCGGCATCTGGAAGGGTTCGACCGAGCCTCCTACGAAGCTGCCATCCTGGCTGAACTGGATCAGCTTGAACTGAAACAGCGCGCCCGGCTGATTGCCGATGCGACCGGCAGGATCCTGCCCGAAACGCTGGACGCGAAATTCGAGATCCTGAGATCGATCCTGCACCCGTCGGAAAACGAAGGCGTCGATCGGGCGAGCGACGCCGAGGGTATCAGAGGCTGGGGGATGATGCCGCTCGGCATGGTCGTCACCGATTTCGGTCTGGAGGATTTCGACAAGTCCTTCGCGCTTTTGAAGGAGATGACCAAGCGGGCAACGGCCGAGTTCGAAGTGCGCCCGTTTCTCGACAGAGATCAGGCAAGGGCGCTCGCCATCTTGGCGCCTTGGGTAAAGGACGACAGCGTTCATGTCCGCCGGCTGGTTTCGGAAGGCACCCGCCCGCGCCTGCCCTGGGGCATGCGGCTGAAGCAGCTGGTCGAAGACCCGACGCCGACACTGCCGCTTCTGGAAGCGCTCAAGGACGATCCGGAAGACTATGTCCGCCGCTCCGTGGCCAATCACCTGAATGACATTGCCAAGGATCATCCGGACCTTGTTGCCGATATCGCCGCGCGCTGGCTGAAGGGCGCCAACAAAAACCGGCAGAAGCTGGTACGCCACGCCTGCCGTTCTCTCATCAAGCAGGGCCATGCTGCCACTCTGACGGCATTCGGGCTGAACCCGCCCAAGATAAAGGTGGATGGCCCGAACATCAAAACGCCCCAGGTCGCCTATGGCGATGCGGTCTCGTTCGATGTCGAGCTGAAGCCATCCGGCAAGCGCGCGCAGGATCTCGTGCTCGACTATCTGGTTCATTTCAAAAAGGCCAACGGAACGCTCGCTCCGAAGGTCTTCAAGTGGACGAAAGTCAAACTGGAGCCGGGAGAGACGGTATCCCTGTCCCGCGATCACGCCATCCGGCCGATCACCACGCGGGTCTACTACGGCGGAACGCAGGCCGTTTCGCTTCGGATCAATGGCAAGGATTTCGGCTATGCGGAGTTCGAGCTGGTGATGGATGGGGACTAGATTGAAAATTCCCTTGCCGTCCCGGACAAGCGACAGCGCAGATCCGGGACCCGTTTCCTCATCGATCCCGGGTTCGTTGATAAAGATCCCGGCGCGCGTTGCACTTGGCCGGGAAAGCGGCGGTGGGCAGAGCACGAGCGAGCGCTGGAAACCTCATCCTGAGGCGACCCGGAAGGTCCGTCGCCAAGCTGGAGCACTCACGGGTTGTCGTCCCGGTTTGCCGCGCAGGCGGCAAGACCGGGACCCAGTAATCGGTACGGTTGGCCAGCGATGAAGACGGTCAGACAAGCGGCTACTGGATCCCTGCCTTCGCAGGGATGACAAGGAAAGACTGTGCAACAGTCGTGTCCGCCTTTCATCAACAAGATCTCATCCTGAGGAGGGCGGGAAGGCACGTCTCGAAGGAGGGGCCACGCAAAACTGAGACTGCCGCCCATCCTTCGTGACGCGCACGAGCGCTCCTCAGGATGAGGGAGGGGCTCGAATGCCAGAACGAAGGAGCCGAGGCACCGACGCTAGCGAACTGCCCCGGTGTCACCCCGGACAAGACCAGCGCAGATCCGGGGCCTACTCGCCTGTCGCCGAGCCACATCGGTTGATTGTGTTCGATTCACTGCGTCTCTTCGGAGGGCTCTGGAAACGAGTAGATCCCTGATCTTGCTACGCTCGTCCGGGATGACGTCGAAGGGCAGAGAACAAGAGAGCACTAGAAACCTTCATCCTGAGGAGGGCCGGAAGGTCCGTCTCGAAGGATGGGGCACACGGCATTGAGCCTGCTCACCTATCAACTGATCCTTTTCAGCCGCAACATGCCCAATATCCCGAGTGCCGGACCGATGGCCATCAGGGCGAACATGCCTGGCCAGCCGATCAGGTCTGCCCCGAGAGGTGTGAGCTGGACGGTGAAGAAGGTCAGCGCGAAGCCGAGGGCGGTCTGGAAGCTCATCAGGCTGCCAGCCTGTTCGGGCGGGGCGTAATCGGCAACGAGCGCGGAGAACTGCGCGGAGTCCGGCAGGATCGCTGCGCCCCAGACCAGCACGCAGACGATTGTCAGCCAGACAGGGCCGCCGAAGGTGAGCGCGGAGGCGATGGCCGCCGTGCCGCTGACTACCATTGCCAGGATCGCGATGTTCGCCTTGCCGACCCGGTCGGCGACGATGCCGGCAATGACGCTGGCGATACCGCCCGCGGCAATCGTCAGAAAGGCGATCAGGCGGGAGAGAGAAACGGCTTCGTCTTCCGCCATATGTACGGAAAAGGAGAGCGTGAGCGCGACCCCGATCCAGGCCCACATCGCATAAAGCTCCCACATGTGGCCGAGATATCCGGCATAGGCATAGCGTATCTTGGCGTTGGTCCAGGCGGTGAAGATCGCGTCGATTTTCATGCGTGGCGCCTTGGCGTGAAAAGGTCCGAGACTTGCGAACAGGCAGAGGACGCCGCCGATGGCCGAGGCGAGTGAGGCAACAGTCAGGCTCCAGCGCCAGTCGGCACCGCCCAGAAGCGCCAGAAGATGCGGCGCTGCCGAGCCGAGCGTTAGGGCACCCACCAGAGCACCGACAAGAAAACCCCGGTCCTTCTGGCCCCAGCCGACGGCGATCTTCATACCAACCGGATAGACCCCAGCGAGCAGTGCGCCCGTGGCGAACCTTGCCAGGATCGAGATGGTGCCGCCCGGTTCCACGACGACAAGGCTTGCGTTGAAAAGTGCGGCAGTTATGGCGCAGAACGCAAACAGCCGGCGCGGGTCGATCCGGTCGGCAAGACCGAGAAGTGCGGAGGCAAGTGCACCGACGACAAACCCGATCTGAACGGCGCTGGACAGCGCCGCCAGCCGCATTTCGGAAATCGGAAACTCACGGGTGAGGTCGGGCAGGATCGCAGCGGACATGAACCAGAGACCCATTCCGGCAACTTCCGCGACCATCAACAGCGAAAGCGATCGCCATTTGCCTGTGAAGTCAGTCTCCAAGGCCGAGTTCTTTCCGGGCTTTTTTGGTGAGTTTCGCCGCGATGATCTTATGGGCCGCGGTGATGTAGGCCTTCAGGTCTTCTTCGGAAAGCGCGCCTTCCTTCTCCATCTGAACCCACTTCGCCCGGGCAAGATAAGGGGCGGGGATCATGCCGTCCTGCTGGGTCAGCAGCGAATAGGACATGTCGGAACACTTGAAGCCGATCCGCTGATGGTCACCGTCGCCCCACCGCGAGCAGATCGCGAAGATCTTGCCGCCTACCTTCCAGACAGAGGCATTGCCCCACTGGATCACATGGGTCGTTGCAGGCAAGCTTTTGCAGAAAGCGTCGAACTCGTCGCGGGTCATAAGAGGCTCATGTCTGAAAAGACGAAAAGATGGGACGCGCAACAGTGGCGTGTCGGGGCCGTTCGTGCAAGCCGGGCACTGATCAAAAAAATATGTCACACATTCCGATCTTCTGCCCTCTAACACTGTGAAGGACCGCAAGACAGGATCTCGAAATGACAATTGCAGATGCATCGCCCGCAGTGATCAAGGCCGCGCAGCAAGGCGACAGGGCAGCCTTGGAAGAAGTTCTGCTCAGCGTTCAGGATCGGATATACAACCTTGCGCACAGAGTGCTGGTCAATCCTGACGACGCGAGCGAGGCAACCCAGGAAATCCTGATCCGGATCCTGACGAAACTGTCCACGTTCCGTGCCGAGAGTGCATTTTCCACCTGGGCCTACCGGATTGCCATCCGTCATATCCTGGGCGCGAAAAAGCTGCGGGACCGCGACCCCGGCCTGACGTTCGAGATGTTTGCCGCCGATCTGGAAACAGGTCTTGTAGCGGATCCGCCGGAAGCACCCGATCAGGCCCTGATTTTGAATGAGTTGCGGGTTTCCTGCACGATGGCGATGCTTCTGTGTCTGTCGATGGATCTCCGGCTCGCCTATGTGCTCGGCGATGTTTTCGAACTGGACCAGTCCGAAGCCTGCGGGATACTGGAGCTGGAAGCGGCGACCTACCGCAAGCGGTTGTCGCGCGCCCGAAGAGCGGTGATCGCGTTCACGTCCCGCCATTGCGGGCTCGTCGGCGAAAATACGAAATGCAGTTGCCGCAAGCGATTGCCGGCCGCCCTTGCAGCAGGCCGGGTGCAGCACGGTTCCTATCCGAATTCAGCCGGATCAAATCTCTCTTTTTCCGATGCAAGAGACGAGATCGGTGCTGTCGTCGAAGACCTGAAGACCCTTAAGCTCCAGCAGGTGGTTCCGAACCGGGGCTGCCCGGAAGAGATCCGCATCGAGCTCACCAGAATTCTGTCGCCGGGTCGCTAGGACTGCTTCCGGCACAGATCCGCCAGAAACGCAATACCTCAACTGAACACCTCAACCGGCTTGGCAACAGGCGGGACTGGCACCGCTTTGCCTCATCCATGAAGGGAAATCCCATGACCCATCGAATTCTCGCAGCCGTGGCCATGGCCGTGATCGCACTCTCACCCCTTGCCGTCCCGGCACATGCAGAAGGAACAAGAAAAATGACACAGGATCAGGAAGACGTTCTGGCACTTATCGGCAAAATGACAGACTCGTTCGAGGCAGGGGACCTCGATACGGTGATGCAGACCTATGAAGCCGATCAAACCATCATGTTTGAGCCGGGCAAGCCCGTTTCGGACGCCAAAGGTGCGAGGCTGGCCTTTGAACAGTTCCTGGCCGTCTCACCGAAGTTCTCCTATTCCGGTCACGAAGTAATCGTGGAAGGTGACATCGCCGTTCACGTTGCACCCTGGCAGATGACCGGAACGGATCCGGCAGGCAAACCGGTCGAAGCGGCAGGTCTTTCCATCGCCGTCTTGCGCAGGCAGCCGGACGGCACCTGGAAAATGGTCATCGACAACCCGCATGGCGGGCACCTGCTGGCCGGAACGGCCGACTAAGATCAGGAAACGTCGGTGCCGGATCGGCGCAGCCTTCTCATGATGGTGTGGCTTGGCGGTCTTTCGCCGGGCCACGATCTGACCGGCGTTCCATCGGATCTTCCAGCACAAACCTCGGCCAGCGCGGCGCTCGCGCAAAAGCCATCGCAGCACGGAGCCAGCGAAAACGGAAAAACGCACGCACCCACGCGCGCTGTTTCTCCTGTCTGAGTTTGATCGCCTGCCTTTCGAAACAGACATGCTCGGGAAGGTCTTCCGGCCAGAGTTCCGCGTGATGCGGATAGAGCTGTCTGCGGGGGTCGTTCCAGGCGTGGCAGCCTTTGCAATCGGTCGTCCCGGTGGTGAAGAGCGTACTGGGAATTGTCATCCAAAACTCCACTCAAATTTGATTTTGAACTAGTCTGTGATGCATAATTTCCCATGAAACACACCTATCTGTATGTTTTTGAATTGAAATTGAGGTTTCAAAAATGAAACAAAACATGGATTGGGAGGATTTGCGGTTCTTCCTCGCGGTCGCCAAGGCGGGCGGTTTGGCCGGTGCCGCCGAACAGACGGGGGTGAGCGCCGCGACGCTGGGACGACGGGTCGCCTCCCTTGAGAAAAGCCTGAATATGCGGCTCGTGGAGCGCGAGGCGCGCGGCTATCAGCTGACATCGGCCGGCCGGGCTTTGCTGGTGCGTCTCGAGGATATGGATGACGCTGCCCGTGCGATTTCGGCATGGCGTGAAAGCGGCAGCACGAAAAGGCGCGTTCGCATCTCCGCAGGCGACTGGACCGCGCGGCTGCTCATGGACAACATTAGCGCCTTCTGGTCGCAGGATGATCCCTGGGTGCCGGAGTTTCTGGCGGATCCGCGCAGCCGCGACGTTGCGCGCCGGCAGATCGATATCGGGGTACGAAGCCGGCGGCCGAAGCAGGAATGGCTCGCGGGCAAAAAGATCGGGACTGTCAGATACGCCGTCTACCAGTCCGCATCGGTAAGGGAAGGGTCAGAGATCGGCTGGATCGGCGTTGTCGAGGATGAGGCCCATTTTCCGACCGGCAGCTGGATACGCGATCACCATGGCGGCGAGGTTACCATCACGGTGAACAGGGCCATGCATGCCCTGCCACTGGTCCGCCAGGGCGCGGGACGCATGTTGTTGCCGATGTTTGTCGGCGAGGCATTTTCCGATCTTGTGCGTCTGAGCGACCCGATCGAGTCGCTGCAAACGGAAAGGTGGCTCGTCATGCACCAGGATGAGCGGCATGAACCTGCCGTCCGGCAGGCTTTGTCCGCACTGGGAAAGCTGTTGAAAACAGACCCGCTTTTGCGCGCCGGGCTTTGATATCGGGCCGAAACCGCCGGTCAGAGAGGCCGAAAAAGCCGCTGTCCTTGAATCAATTTTAACTAGGCTCCATATTTACTACTGAATGGAGCCGGTTGGCTCCTGCCCGGATGCCTGATTGGGTCCGGGTGCAAGGTCGCTTCGACAAGGACTTTGAGGATGTCACGCATGTCAGCGTTTTCCAGCCCGTTTATGCTCGGGTTCGACGATATCGAACGTGTGCTCGATCGCGTTTCAAAAGCCGCCAATGACGGCTATCCGCCCTATAACATCGAACGGCTTCCAAAGGTCGAGGGCAGGGGAGACGTCATTCGCATCACGCTCGCGGTTGCCGGCTTTACGCGGGAACAGCTTGACGTTTCGGTCGAAGAAAGCCAGTTGGTCATTCGCGGCAGACAGGTCGATGACAAGTCGCGCGAATATCTGCATCGGGGCATCGCCGCCCGGCAGTTTCAGCGCGCTTTCGTGATGGCTGAAGGCATCGAGATCCTCGGCGCTGACCTTAAAGATGGCCTCTTGTCCATCGATCTTGCGCGTCCCGAACCGGAACGCGTGATAAGAAAAATAGAAATCTCCAGCGGCGAATAGACCCTCGTCGGCAAAAAGAACGGAGAAAGACTGATGCACGATCCCAATAGCCCGGACTGGGCTGACCAGACTGTTTTGTCCGAATTCATGTCTGCGGATGAGTTGACCGAGCTTGGCACGGGCGATGTTGCCTACATCAAGCCGATCAAGGCCGGAGACTTGAAGGACATGTTCCCTGATGTCCCGCCATTGCACGACAACGTGACACTTTATGCGCTGCAAAACGCGGACGGCACGCCGATCCTGCTCGCGGACAGCCGCGAGGCAGCCGTGGCGAACGCCTTCGAAGCGGAATTGGAAATGGCATCGCTGCACTGAGCGGATGCTCCTGTCGGTGCCGCCGCTTCATTGCCGTGGGACCCGGAACGTAGCGCGCAGCGGGACCAAGGTTTTGGACGCGGCCCTCTTGGGGCCGCGTTTTGATTTTTAGCCGACGATCAGCTGCTTCAGCTGCAGGGATTCGTATTCAAGTTCGTTGAGGCGGTAATTCACCACGTCACCGATCGTGACCATGCCGACGACAGCGCCGTTTTCAACAACCGGCATGTGCCGGAAGCGTCCTTCCGTCATCTTGCGCAACAGGGAGATCAGCGGATCATCCGGCTGACAGACCTCCACGTTGCGGGTCATGATGTCCCCGACCGTTTGCTTGAGTGTTTCTCCGGGTGTCTCCGCGAGCCTGCGTACGATATCCCGCTCCGACAGGATGCCCTGAAGTTCCCCGGCGGCGTCCTTGACGATCAGGGCGCCGATCCGCTTGTCCCGCAGCATTTCGGCCGCCTCCAGCAGCGTGTTCTGAGGGCGCAGAGCAAACACCTCCTGTCCCTTCGAAGACAGGATCTTGCGCACGGAAGCTGCCTCGTTCGTCGTGTTGGACTTCGAGGACTGGCTATGGGTTGTCGCTTGCATCTTGTCTTTGCGGCTCGGGGCCTGATAAGAGCTTGGCATGATTTTGGCTCCCTTTTGTCTGTCCGACTGCGGACCTGACAGTCAGCTTAGCCGAAACATGCCTGTTTAAGGAACTCTTCAAATTGCAAGATTTGATACTCTCCCCGTTTGTTGCCACAAGCCTGTTCGTGCTGGCATGTTTCGCCGGCTTTCAGTACCGGCGCGTCTGGGTCAACGAGGGTCCGAGATGGAAACTCTGGGTTTTCGGGGTGCTGGCGGGCGTTTGCCTGGCCATCGTGGCCTTCATACCGGTCGCGGCGAATACCTGATCCGGCCGGCAGGTCCTCAGCTTTCCATTTGCGCAAGCATCTTGCGAGCACGGGGACAGGCCAGGCGCTCGCGCAAGGGGCTTTCCGGATCGATTTCCTTGTTGCAGACCAGGCAATGATCCGCATCCGCGATCGCGTTCAGCCCGCCACAGCTTCCCTTGATGGTCCGTCCGGAGAAGATCACCCCGATGGCCATGCCGACGACGACGACAAGGAGAAGCGCAAATGCCAGAACGAATGTCATCAGGATCTGAACCCGGTTGCTTTATCAGGCCTGAAGGGCTTTGAAGCGATTGCTTGTCGCCGTCACGAAGCCGCTGCTTGGCGCATCTGTTTTCCGATCGATGAACAGTACCGCGAGATCACGCTGATTGGCAATCTCAAGCCCGCGTTCCGTTCCGGCAGCAAGAAGAGCCGTCGACCACGCGTCTGCCATCATCGTGTTTTCCGCCAGAACGGTAACGGACGCCGTCTTGTGGGTGATCGGCCGGCCGGTATGGGCGTCGATGATATGCGAATAGCGTTTGCCGTCATGCTCGAAATAGTTCCGGTAATCGCCGGAAGTGGCCATCCCGAGGTTCGAGACACTGGCGACCTGGAAGGTCTGGCGTGAGAGCGCGTTCGGCGATTCAATGCCGATCTGCCACTCCATGCCGTCCGCATTCCGACCGGAGACGTAGATGTCGCCACCGATCTCGACCATGAAGTCCTTCAGACCGAAAGATCTGACGACCTCTGCGATCTGGTCAACGCCGTAGCCCTTGCCGACCGACGGAACGTAGATCTGTGTGTCCGGACGTGTCTTGCGCAAGCTAGCGCCTTTAACTTCCAGTCCGTCCGTCTGTCCTGCAGAGCCCTTGGCGGCTGCAAGAACGAGCGTGTCGGGTTCAGTGTGGTTGCCCGGTTTGCTGGCGCCAAAGCCCCAGGCTTCAATCACCGGGCCGAGCGTGATGTCGAATTGTCCGTCGCTGGCGTGATTGACGTCCTTGGACGCCAGAACGACCTTGGCGAGGCCTTCCGACACCTGCATGGGATCGGTCGAGTTCAACGCGTTGAAACGGGAAACTTCTGAAGCCGGGTCCCAGTTGGACAATTGTGCATTGACGCTTGCAAGGCTTTTTCCGATCGCCTTCTGCAATGCCGCCTTGTCAACCTGCCGGTCATGATCGACGGCCGTGACCGAATATCCTGTACCCATCGTGGAACCGGAAAGTTCCAGAATATCCGCTCCGCCCTTGCAGGCGGCCAAGGACAGCGACATAAGAATGAAGCTGCGCCGGGAAAATAAGATATCAGTGGGCACGGTACCAGTCTCCGGTAGATCATGAGCGACATGTGTCGCATGTGCACTCGCGCTTTTCATTGGTTTTGCCGGCCAATTCAACCAAAAAATTTTGTCCACAGGCAAATTAGTGCTTTTGACCGGGGCAAAAACATAGCATATGCGAGGCTAGAATTTTCTGGAGGCCGGGTGCGTGCAAAGCTTTAAGCTCAAAAAAGGTCTTGATCTGCCGATAACGGGAGCGCCCGTACAAGAGGTCAGCGATGAGCGAAAGACGAATTCCGCTGCGGTTTTGGCTGCCGATTATATCGGATTGAAGCCGCGTCTGCTTGTCGGGGAAGGCGACACCGTTGGCATCGGCACGCCCCTGTTTTTCCATAAAGACACGCCCGATGTGATGATTGTGTCGCCGGTCGCAGGCCGTGTGCGGGCGATCAATCGCGGCGCGCGGCGTGTCTTGATCAGCGTGGTGATCGACATTGACGACAGTGCGGCCGACCCGGTCGACTTCTCTGGTGTCGGTGATTTGGGAGAAACGTCCGGCCTCGTGGAACGGCTCTGTGCCTCCGGGCTCTGGACATCTTTCCGTACCCGTCCCTATTCGAAGGTTCCGGATCCGGCAGCACGGCCGGCGGCGCTGTTCGTAACCGCGACAGACACCGAACCGCTTGCGGCCGACCCGGCCATCATCATTGCCGAAAATGGTGCAGCGTTCGAAAAGGGTCTTGAGGCGATCAAGGCCCTGAGCGAGGGAAAAACCTATCTTTGCTGCGAAACGGGCGCTGAAATCCCCGGTCTGAACATGTCCGGGGTCGAAGTCGCCGGATTTTCCGGACCGCATCCGGCGGGCCTCGCCGGCACGCACATCCACTTCCTGGATGCGCCGAGCGCTGAAAAGACAATCTGGAGCATCGGGTATCAGGACGTCATCGCGATCGGAAAACTGCTTGAGACAGGGCGCTACGATCCGAGCCGCGTGATCGCGCTGTCCGGCCCGCGTTGCGCCAAACCGAGGTTGATACGCACGATCGCCGGAGCGTCGATGGAAGAATTGGCCGAGGGTGAGATCACAGGCGACGAACCGGTGCGGCTCATTTCCGGGTCCGTCCTGAGCGGACGACTGGGCGAGGGACCGAGTGCCTACCTTGGGCGCTATGCACGGCAAGTGACCCTGATTGAAGAGGATCACAAACAGATCCCGATGGGCTGGATCCTGCCGATGCCGTCAAAATATGCCTTTCAGCCCGTGCTGGGCTCCGCGTTTTCCAAAAAACTCTATGCACTGACCTCGAACCTGAACGGTGGCCGCCGGGCGATGGTTCCGCTCGGGACGTTCGAGGAACTGATGCCGCAGGACTATCTGCCAACCCAGCTTCTGCGTGCGCTGCTCGTTATGGATACCGACCAGGCGCAGGCGCTCGGGGCGCTGGAACTGGACGAAGAAGATCTCGGACTGGTAGGCTTCGCCTGCCCCGCGAAGTACGAATATGGTATTGCGCTCCGTGATTGTCTCATGAAGATCGAAAAAGAGGGCTAGGTTTTGGGTCTGCGCAATTTCTTTGACCAAATAGAGCCGCTTTTCGTGAAGGGCGGCAAATACGAGAAACTTTTCCCCGTCTATGAAATGGTGGAGAGTTTTCTTTACACGCCGAAAACGGTCACCACCGCGGCGCCGCATGCGCGTTCCTATATCGACATGAAGCGCATCATGACCTACGTGGTCATCGCGACGATCCCGTGCATTCTGGTCGGCCTGTACAACATTGGCTTTCAGGCAAACCACGCGATCGCGACGTATGGCGCGTCCGGGTGGCGTGCCTGGATCATCGAAGCGCTTGGGATCGGGTTCAACCCGGCCAATCCGTTCGCCAATTTCGTTCACGGCCTGCTCTATTTCCTGCCTATCTACATCACCACCCTGGTTGCCGGCGGCATTTGCGAAGTGGTTTTCGCAACCGTGCGCGGCCATGAGGTCAACGAGGGCTTTCTCGTTACCTCGATGCTTTACGCCCTGATCCTGCCGCCGTCCGCGCCGCTCTGGCAGGTCGCGCTCGGGATCGTGTTCGGTGTCGTGATCGGCAAGGAGGTTTTTGGCGGAACCGGCAAGAACTTTCTCAATCCGGCACTCACTGGCCGCGCGTTCCTCTATTTTGCCTATCCCGCCCAGATGTCCGGCGACACTATCTGGACACCGGTGGACGGCTTTTCCGGCGCGACCGCGCTTTCCGTTTCCGCATCGGACGGCTACGCGCAATTGGCCGCACAGGGCATGACCTGGATGGATTCCTTCCTCGGCATCATTCAGGGCAGCATCGGCGAAACCTCGACCCTCGCCTGCCTGATCGGCCTTGCGTTCCTTCTTGTGACGAAGATTGCCAACTGGCGCCTCGTTGTCGGCTGTCTTGCGGGCATGATCGCGTTTTCCACTCTGCTCAACCTGATCGGTTCGGATACGAACCCGATGTTTGCGATGCCCTGGTACTGGCATCTGGTTGTCGGCGGTTACGCATTCGGCCTTGCTTTCATGGTCACCGAGCCGGTTTCCGCATCCCATACGAATATGGGCCGCTACATATACGGCGCCTTAATCGGTTTCATGGTGGTAATGATCCGGGTGATCAATCCGGCCTTCCCGGAGGGCATGATGCTGGCGATCCTGTTCGGCAACGTGTTCGCACCGCTGATCGATTATTTCGTCGTGCAGGCCAACATCAAACGCAGGGCGAAGAGAAATGCCTGAAGATACCGGACAGACCGAAAAGACCCAGAACAAGGGCTTCGTGCGGCGGTTTCTCGACATGCCGGCCGACTCCGTCCCCAAGACGGTTTTCGTGGCCGTGTCGCTTTGCCTGGTCGCATCGATGATCGTGTCGGCGGCTGCCGTCACCCTGCGTCCGCTCCAGGCCGTCAACGCGCTCAAGGACAAGCAGATCAACATTCTGCAGGTTGCCGGCCGCTATGAACCCGGCACCGATGTTGCAGAGGCGTTCAAGGTGTTCGAACCACGCGTCCTCGAGCTGGCGACCGGCGAGTTCACGGATAAATTCGACGCGGCGACCTTCGACGATCTTGCCGCTGCCAGCGATCCGGAGACCTCCATTGCCTTGGAAAATGACCCGGCATCGATTGGCCGCCAGTCCAAGTTTGTCACCGTTTATCTGCTGCGCAAGGAAGACGGCAGCCTGGACAAGGTGATCCTGCCGCTCCACGGCTATGGTCTCTGGTCGACGCTTTACGGTTTCATTTCACTCGAGGCGAACGGCAACGACATTTACGGATTGCAGTTCTACCAGCACGCGGAAACGCCGGGGCTGGGTGCGGAAGTTGACAATCCGCGCTGGAAGGCCCTGTGGAACGGCAAGAAGCTTGCCGATGACAGCGGCAATCTGCTGATCACCGTTGCCAAGACGGCCCCGCCCGAGGGCCCCGAATATCATGTGGACGCGCTGGCGGGTGCAACGCTAACGTCAGTTGGCGTTGATAACCTCGTGCGTTTCTGGATGGGCGAGGCAGGCTATGCTCCCTTCCTGGCCAAACTGCAAGCAGGAGAGATCTGATGGCGCAGACCAGAAGACAGATGCTGATCGATCCACTGGTCGACAACAATCCCATCACATTGCAGGTTCTGGGGATCTGTTCTGCCCTTGCCGTGACCTCTTCGCTGCAGGTCTCGTTCGTGATGGCGATCGCGGTGACTCTGGTGACCGGTTTCTCATCGATGTTCATCTCGATGCTGCGCAATCACATTCCGGGCTCGATCCGGATTATTGTGCAGATGGTAATCATCGCATCCCTCGTGATTATCGTGGACCAGGTCCTGAAAGCCTATGCGTTCGAGATTTCGAAGACCCTCTCGGTCTTTGTCGGCCTGATCATTACCAACTGCATCGTCATGGGCCGTGCGGAAGCCTTCGCCATGAAGAACCCGCCTGTTGCCTCCTTCATCGATGGTGTCGGCAACGGCCTCGGCTATGGCCTGATCCTGATGCTGGTCGGCTTCATTCGTGAACTCTTCGGGGCAGGTAGCCTTTTCGGGTTCAACATCCTGCAGACAGTGAACAACGGCGGCTGGTACGTTCCGAACGGCATGCTGCTGCTGCCGCCGTCGGCATTCTTTATCATCGGACTGTTGATCTGGGCGTTCCGGACCTGGAAGCCGGAGCAGGTCGAAGAGCCTGAATACAAGATCCAGGTGGTGGACGCGCACTGATGGAACATCTGGTCTCCCTTGCCGTCAAGGCGATCTTCGTCGAGAACCTTGCGCTGTCCTTCTTCCTGGGCATGTGCACCTTCATCGCGGTGTCGAAGAAGATTTCGACCGCGATCGGGCTTGGCATTTCCGTTATGATCGTTCAGTCGATCACGGTTCCCGCCAACAACATCATCCTCAACTATCTGCTCGCACCCGGCGCGCTTGCCTGGGCCGGGTTCAGCGATGTCGACCTGACATTCCTCGGTCTGATCTCCTATATCGGCGTGATCGCGGCTCTGGTTCAGATCCTGGAGATGGTGCTCGATAAGTACTTCCCGCCGCTCTACAACGCACTCGGCGTGTTCCTGCCCTTGATCACGGTGAACTGCGCCATCCTCGGCGGGTCTCTGTTCATGGTGGAACGCGACTACGATTTCACCGAGTCGGTCACCTACGGCCTGTCCTCCGGTTTCGGCTGGGCGCTGGCAATCACGGCGATGGCAGGCGTCCGGGAAAAACTGAAATACTCCGATATTCCTGAAGGGCTTCAGGGGCTTGGCATCACCTTCATCACCGCCGGACTGATGGCGCTTGCCTTCATGTCCTTCAGCGGCGTCAAACTGTAACGGAGGCGCCTCGTGGCGACATTCGGACTAGGCATTCTGCTCTTTACCCTGATCGTGCTGGCGCTCGTTACGATCATTCTCGGCGCGCGTTCCAAGCTCGTGTCGACCGGCAACGTCAACATCAGCATCAACGGCGAAAAGACGATTTCCGTCCCGGCCGGTGGCAAGCTGCTGCAGACCCTCGCCGAACAGAAGCTCTTTGTACCCTCTGCCTGCGGCGGCGGTGGAACCTGTGCCCAGTGCCGGGTCAAGATCCATTCGGGGGGCGGCTCGATCCTGCCGACAGAGGAAAGCCATATCACCAAGCGCGAGGCAGCCTGTGGCGACCGCCTGTCGTGTCAGGTCGCCGTCAAGCAGGACATGGAGATCGAGGTTCCCGAGGAAGTCTTCGGGGTCAAGAAATGGGAGTGCACCGTCCGCTCCAACGAGAACGTCGCGACCTTTATCAAGGCGCTTGTTCTGGAGCTGCCCGAAGGAGAAGACGTCAACTTCCGCGCGGGCGGCTATATCCAGATCGAGGCCCCGCAACACGCCCTCAAATACACCGACTTCGATGTCGAGGACGAATACCGGGGCGATTGGGATCGCTTCAATCTCTGGCAGTATGAATCCGTCGTGTCCGAGCCGATCGAGCGCGCCTATTCCATGGCAAATTACCCTGAGGAAAAGGGCATGATCATGCTGAATGTTCGTGTCGCCTCGCCGCCTCCGGGTTCGGCGGGCATCCCTCCGGGAAAAATGTCGAGCTACATCTTCAACCTGAAACCGGGCGACAAGGTCACCATATCCGGTCCGTTCGGCGAATTCTTCGCACGCGAGACCGAGAAGGAAATGGTTTTCATCGGCGGTGGTGCAGGCATGGCGCCGATGCGCAGCCACATCTTCGACCAGCTCAAGCGTTTGAAGTCGAAGCGCAAGATCAGCTTCTGGTACGGCGCGCGCTCCAAGCGAGAGATGTTCTTCGTCGAAGATTTCGACAATCTCGCGGCCGAAAACGAGAACTTCGAATGGCATGTTGCGCTGTCCGACGCGTTGCCGGAGGACGAGTGGACGGGCTACACAGGTTTCATTCACAACGTGCTTTTTGACGAGTACCTGAAGAACCATCCGGCACCGGAGGACTGCGAGTTCTACATGTGCGGACCGCCCATCATGAACTCGTCTGTCATCAACATGCTGCTCGAGCTGGGCGTTGATCGGGAAGACATCATGCTCGACGACTTCGGCGGCTGATTTCCGAAAACCCGATATTCAGTGGTATTGAGACAAGCTGCCCTGATCGCCAAGCGATCAGGGCAGCTTCTTTTTTCGGCGCGATGACCTGATATGTTCGCCTCAAACGGCAGCACGCCTTTCGATCACAGAACTCAGATGTCCCCTGGGCCATATTCGGGTGCAGACACGCACGCATGCATGTTCAGGTGTTTGGGAACGAAGCCCGGCGGGTGGCTAAACCAGCGCCGGGTCTTTCGTTTTCTGAGCCGCGTCGTCAGCAGGTGCCGATCCGCTTTCCTGCGGAGGAGACCCCTGTGCCTTTCCGGACGAAGCGTTGGAAACTGCAGGCGGTTTGCGCCAGGGTTGACCCTTGAACCAGGCAACCACATAGGCAACGGCGATCAGAGCCAGGAAGCCGCCGAAGTTGGTATAGATCTGCGCCGTCCATTCACCGCGCGCCCAGGCCATGTCCCGAAGGATGGCGACCGCCTGCGCTATCACGAGGCTGGCCATGAACACCGCCAGAGACTGCTGACCCACTTTCTGGACGACGCGAACGAATCCGCCCCACAGGGCTCCATGGCCAAGAAGGTATTTGCCGTGCTCGCCGGCTGCCACCCAGGCAACATAGGCCAGCGCCAGGAAGTGCACATAGCGCAGAATGCCGAACTCGGTCTTGACCCAGAGCGGCCTGATCGCCTCACGTACTTCGCGCGCCCAGACAACGTCCAGGTGGTTTTCGCTGTGAATGCGGAAATAGGCGAAGGGAACCGTGATCAGGATGATCGCAAGAGCGGCCAGGATCAGGTTTCGGTTGACCGGGGGAGCCGGGATCCAGCCGCGCATGAACGCGAACCCGGTGAAGAACAGCATTTGCCAGGCAAAGGGATTGAAGAACCACTTGCGCTCTGACCACGGTTCAGCAGGCAGATCGAGCAAACCGAACTGGGATGCAAGCCACAGACCGGCTGAGAACGCGAACGCACCGGGCACGGAATAGCGGGCGATCAGCATGATCGCCGGCATCAGCGCCAGGATCACCACATACATCGGCAGGATGTCGAAATAGTTGGGCACCCAGGTCATCGTCATGAGACCGGGCAGGGCAATCTCGGTCTTGTTGTAGAGATGCCAGAGATTCAAGGAATTGACATAGTCCTGGGTCAGCCCGCAGCAATCGTTCAGAAAGCCGCTTTCGTGCAGCATGATCAGACCGACCGCAATCACCAGGAACTGGCCGATAAAGGCCCAGTAGACCTGCCACATGCGTTGCACGACACGTGCAGCGCCGATGCCCCATCCATAGACGTCGAATGTCTTGCCGAAGGCGAGGGCGGACGCCATGCCGGAACAGAAAACGAAAATCTCTGTCGCGTCGGAAAAACCGAAACGTGCCGGAATCCACAAGGTCCACCAGTTCCATGGCACGTGGGCAATGAAAATGATGAACATCCCGATCCCGCGAAAGAAATCGAGCCGCGGGTCGCGAGGACGTTTCGTTTGTGTATGTGCGTTCACGTCATATCCAGAAAATTTCAGTCACTCGGGGCGCCGGTTCCTCAGTAGGAATTGGCAGCCCTGAGGTTCTCGTCTTCCATTACCTGCTCGGCCTTCTGCATCTTGCCGCAGATCTCAAGCCGTTGTTCGGCAAAGCGGTCAAGCGCACCGCGCTTGTCGCTGCGGCTCTTGATAATGGTTTCGGCCTCGTTCGAAAAGCCTGCGCGCAGGGCAGCGTCGATTGTGATGCGTTCGAACACGTCGCGCTGCGCATGGGAGCCACCGATCGTATGCAGGCTGTCGCGAGCGGATGTCAGCAGCGAGAAAGCGGACGCATAATTGCCTTTCCGGTATTGCTCCAGACCGAGCCCCGTCGGCAGCCCGGCCTCGGCTGAGATGCGGCCAAGATCCGTTTCCGTCTTGGACCGTTCCTTCAGACCGGTCAGCAGCCGGTCCGCCCCCATACGCCGTCCTCCGTTCAGGAGCGCCAGCAGATAGTGGAGATCGGCAAACACGTTGCACCCGTCTTCAGCGCGTTTGTCGGACAGCTGGGCGATTTCCTCCCAGCGGGACCCGACATCGACGCCTTCCAGCTCGAGCCTGACGAGAAGCGAGGCTGCATTGGAAATGTCGCGGTAGTCGTCCGTCTT
>JGI12316J15310_10000044_pt8 | contig 26046 bp, 27 predicted proteins | sample MarCyaLeptolynsp_FD_15310 | JGI IMG/M metagenome (IMG submission 15310)
GTCACTTGTGCAAGGTCGAGTTGCTTACGAAGGGTCTCAAGCCCCTGAGCCCCGCCATCAAGAATGAGCGTTAGCACACGCATTTCTAAGTCGGTCAGGTTCACATCGGTACCAAGCACTGAAGGTATGCAAGTAGGAGATTGCCTGCCTCCCAGTGAGTTCAGCTGGGAGGCAGTTCATCAACCTTACTCAGCCGCCGCCGCCCGCCCTTCAGCCGCAGAGCAATGGGCGCTGATTTCGTCAATCAGCTGCGGCAGCACCTGCTTGGGCATGTCATGGCCCCAGCCGGCAATCTCCACGAGCTTGGAGCCTGGAATGTTCGCCGCCGTATCGCGGCCGCCTTCCACCCGCACTAGCGGATCATCCGTGCCGTGCAGCACCAGTACCGGGCAGGTAATCTTCTTCAGGCGCTCGCGCCGGTCGCCGTCGGCAATGATCGCCGCATATTGCCGCGTCGTGCCTTCGGGATAATAGGAGCGGTCAAAATTCTCGGCCGCCTTTTCGCGGGCCTCGCCGTCCGGTGTCGGGAAACCCGGTGAGCCGATGGCCTTGCGCACGCCCATGGAGTGCGTGATGACCGTCTCGCGCTCTTCATTGGCAGGGCGGGACAAAAGCGCCGTCATGGCTTCGTCGGTCGCCGCCGGCACTTCCTGGTTGCCTGTCGTCGAGAAGATCGACGTCATCGACTTGAACCGGTCCGGCCATTCCGCTGCCGCCAGTTGCACGATCATGCCGCCCATGGAACCGCCCACGATGTGCGCCTTGTCGATGCCCAGCGTGTCCAGCACGCCCACCGCATCCGCAGCCATGTCGGTCAGGGTATAAGGCACCTCCGGCGTCTCACCCGCCAGCATCTTGCCCATCACAGCACCCGCATCCGGCGTTCCATGTTCCGGGAATTTCTGCGACAGCCCCACATCGCGATTGTCGAACCGCACCACATGGAACCCGCGCTCGACGAGCCCGTTCATCATTTCCGGCGGCCAGTTGATGAGCTGCGCCCCGAACCCCATCACGAAGATGATGGTCGGATTGGCCTTGTCGCCGAATGTCTCGACCTCGATGTCGATGCCGTTTGCCTTGATCTGCATATGTCGCCTCCCAGCGAAATGTTGGTCTGTTGTTGTTTGGAAACCTACTCGGCGGCTGCGCGGCCGTTTTCGACCTCGCGCACAAAGCCGCCCACCTTGTCCAGATAGACCGGCACCAGCGCCTCGGTGAAATCGTGGGCCATGCCCTCGACAATCACCAGCCGAGCGCCGGGAATGGCGTCAGCCGTGTCCTTGCCGCCCTCAACCGGCACCAGCGGATCTTCCGCCCCGTGCAGGACCATGGTCGGCGCCGTCACCTTCGCCAGCGCCTCGTTGCGGGCAGGGGCTGCCAGAATGGCCAGCACCTGACGGCCGAACCCTTCCGGGCACACCATGCGGTCGACGCTTGCGGTTGCGACGGCGCGCAACTCTTCTTCCGTCCCCGGATATTTCGGGCTGCCGATGATCTTCCACATATCAACACCCTGCTGGATCATCGCCTCACGGGTGTTGTCTGCGGGCGGTGTCAGCAGTGCGGCCATCGCTTCCGGTTTCGCCGGTGGTACTTCGGGGTTACCGGTCGTCGACATGATCGAGACCATGCTCTTCACTTTCTCGGGATGCCGGATCGCCACAAGCTGCGCAATCATGCCGCCCATGGACGCACCCACCACATGGGCTTTGTCGATACCAAGCGCATCCATCAGACCCGCAGCATCATCCGCCATGTCGTCCAGCGAATAGGGCGCTGTCACCGGCTGGCCGGAGAGCTGCGCCATGACAGCGGCTTCGATATTGGGCGCACCCGCCTCATCAATCTTGCTGGAGAGACCGACGTCGCGGTTGTCGTACCGGATGACGTGGAAACCAAGATCCGCCAGACCGTTGCAGAAACTCTCCGGCCACATCACCAGCTGGCAGCCCACGCCCATGATGAGCAGAAGCGGCGGATTGGCCTTGTCCCCAAAGGTCTCATATTCAAAGGTCAGCCCATTGGCATTGGCCTGAGGCATCACGTTTCTCCCGGTTTGGTCACTGTTCTGATGTTTTGTCACCGGAACCCTAGCAACTCATCTGGCACGTTGAAAGCATTAGGCAAATCCGCCCGAATACGTCCGATTTCGCTTGGGGCGCCCGCTCCCGCGCGGTAGCGTGCAGCCAACAAGAACAACCCGCTTGAGGACCGCTCTCGCATGGCCACCAATCTCTCTTTTGACCTCTTCTGGTCGTTCCGCTCGCCCTACTCCTATCTGGCGACCCCCCGCCTGAAGAAGATCGTTGAGACCCACAACGTCACGGTCAACGTGCGCCCGGTCTATCCCATCGCTGTGCGCATTCCCGGTTTCTTCAAGACCGTGAACCCGCAATGGCCGCCCTATCTGCTGATGGACACGGCCCGCATCGCGGAAATGGAAGAAATTCCCTATGCCTGGCCCAAGCCGGACCCGATTGTGATGGATATCGCATCCGGCGAAGTGCCTGAGGAACAGCCCTACATCCACCGCCTGACGCGGCTGGGTGTGGCGGCAACAGAGGCAGGCCACGGCATCGACTTCCTCTATGAGGTCAGCTCCATCATCTTCGGTGGTGTCGAGAACTGGAACGAAGGCGACCATCTGGAAAAGGCTGCGGACCGCGCAGGCTTTGACCTCGCCGAACTCGACACCCGCATTGAGGCGGACCCGGATCATTTTGAAAAAGTGATCGAAGAGAACGAAGCCGCCCAGAAGGCATCCGGCCACTGGGGCGTGCCGCTTATGGTCTTCAACGGCGAGCCGTTCTTCGGCCAGGACCGCATCGACATGCTCGTCTGGCGCATGTCCCAGCACGGCCTCGTACACAACGACACAGACAGCGAGGACTAGGCGCAGATGGAGCGCAATCTCGAACGCATGGCGGCCACCCGCCACGACCTTCTCATCATCGGCGGCGGCATCACCGGTGCCTGTATCGCCCGTGATGCGGCCCTGCGCGGGCTCTCGGTTGCGCTGGTCGAAAAGAAGGATTTTTCCTCCGCGACCAGTGCCGGGTCGTCAAAGCTGGTCCATGGCGGCCTGCGCTACCTCGCCAACTTCGAACTCAGCCTCGTGCGCGAAAGCCTGCGCGAGCGCCGCACCTGGGAAGCCATCGCGCCTCACATGGTGACACCGGTACCCTTCCTCGTGCCGCTCTACGGCATGGCGTCGACGATCCAGCTCAAGCTTGGCCTCACGCTCTACGACCTCCTGTCCTACGACCGCAATCGTCTGGATGATCCCGACAAGCACATGCCCCGTCACAAGCGCCTGTCGCGGGAGGAAGCGCTGGCCCACGCCCCTTACCTCAAGAAGGAAGGGCTGACCGGCGCCATGATCTATTACGACTGCCAGACATATGCCCCTGAGCGTGTCGGCGTGGAGTGCATCGGCGATGCCGCCGACAACGGCGCCCATGTCGCCAACTATGCCCAGGTTGATGAAATCCTCACCGAAGGGGACGGCACCAAACGCAAGGCTACCGGCGCCCGCATCACTGACCTTCTGGATGGCAGCAGCCACGAGATCCAGGCGGACCTCACCATCAACGCCACCGGCCCCTGGGGCGACATCGTCATGTCGCTGGCAGAAAAGGGCGGCGCCCCGTCGCGCAGCCTGATCCGCTCCAAGGGCATCCACCTCATCACCCGCAAGCTGACGGACAACATGGCCCTGGCCGTGCTGCCCAAGGGCGGCGGCCACTTCTTCGTGATCCCCTGGCGCGACCACACCATCATCGGCACCACGGACACGGTCTTCAAAGGCAAGCCGGATGAACTGGGTGTCAGCGAGAAGGACATCACCGACTTCATCGACATCATCAATACCGGCTTGCCCGGCCTCGATCTCAAGCGCGACGATGTCGAGCATTTCTACGCCGGCCTGCGCCCGCTGGTGGACACCAATCCGAACGATGACGACAAAGACAGCTACGGTGCCTCACGCGCTGCCGAAGTCTTTGATCACGGCACGGAAGGTCTGGACGGCCTGCTGTCAGCCCTCGGCGGCAAATGGACCACCTCCCGGCACCTTGCCGAACAGGTCACCGACCTGGCACTGGAGAAGCTGGGACATACCGGCGGCAAATGCGTTACCGCGACCACGCCGGTTCAGGGCGGGGAGATCACCCGCTACAGCGAGTTCGAAGCCGCGGCCCTCTCCCGCCTGCCCGACATGCCGCAGGATGTGGTCCGCAACCTTGCCCGCAACTACGGCAGCCGCCTCGATGATGTGGTGGATGTGGCCGAGCACGAAGGCAAGCCGGAGCTGCTCGAGCCCCTGTCCAACATCTCCCCCACCATCGGCGCGCAGGTGCTCTATTCCATCCGCACCGAGATGGCCCGCACATTGGATGATCTGCTGCAAAGGCGCACAGGCCTTGGCACATTGGGCCATCCCGGCCACGATACGCTAAGACGAATCGCTGACATTGCCGGCGATGAACTGGGATGGGACGACGGTGAAAAAGCACGCCAGATTGCTGAAGCCGAACGACGCTTCACCACGCGCGATGACGCGGCCTGACCGGCACGGTCGAAACTGCCTCCCGATTGGCCGGACCGCAGCATCATGAGCGAAACTCAGACATCCAAACCGTTTGCCCTGACTGATGGCGCAACGGTGCACGTCATTGCCAACCCGCAATCCGCCGGTGGTGCCACGTCGAAGCGATGGGACGAGTTGCTCGCCACCATCAACCGCGCCGTGACACCCATCACCGGCAAGCCCGTCGAGACGTCCCTGACCCAGGGCCCGTGGGATGCGGCCCGCCTTACCTCCCAGGCCCTCAAGAACGGCGCTGACCAGATCATCGCCGTGGGCGGCGACGGCACCATCCATGAATGCATCAACGGCTTTTTTGAAGACGCACAGCTGATCAACCCCAATGCCGTGCTGGCTCTGATGCCGGCGGGCACCGGCGGTGACTATCGCCGCACCTTCGGCATTCCAACGGATGCACAGCAGGCAGCCGACATCTGCGCGCGCGGCGATGCCCAAAGCGTGGACCTTGGTCGCATTTCCTATGTGGCGGATGACGGCTCGAAGGAGACCCGCTACTTCAACAACATCGCAAGCTTCGGCCTATCCGGCATCGTCGACCGCGCCGTCAACAAGGCGACCTGGCCGAAACTGCTCGGCGGCAAGTTCACCTTCGCCTGGTGCACATTCTGGGCGGCATTGCGGTTCACACCGCAGGCCGTGCGCATCAAGATGGATGAACGCTACGACGAAGTCTTCAATGTGGGCACGTCCGCTGTTGCCATTGGACAGTATTTTGGCGGCGGCATGCATATGGCACCCATGGCCGTGCCGGACGACGGTGTCTTCGATGTTGTCATCATGACGGACACGACACTCAAGGATCTTGTGGCCGGAGACGGCGATATCTACAAGGGCACCCACATCCAAAGCCCGAAAGTTGTCGCCACCCGCAGCAGCACTCTTCTGGCTCTGCCGCTGAATGAATCCGACGAAATTCTGTTGGATATTGATGGTGAGGCACCAGGTCGCCTCCCCGCGAGCTTTGAGATTCTGCCAAAAGCCATCAGACTGCGCGTCTAGAAAGAATAACAAGGCAAGACCCATGACAATTGACCGCACAAGCCTTCGCTGGAACGGCTGGGGCCCGACAGGCCAGCCTGATGCGCTGCCCGACGGCTCACCTGCCTGGGACTGGGTTGCAGACGCACTTGGTATGACATCGCCGCTTGCCAAAACACCAGCCAAGGAGCTGGGTGACTGCACCCTGCCCGCAACCGGTCTCGACGGCGAAACACGCCTTGAACTTGAGCGCATCGTCGGCGCCAACCAGGTACATGTGGGCGACTACGAACGTGCCTTCCACGCCCGCGGCAAGAGCTATCATGACCTTCTATGGCTGCGCGCGGGCAACATTTCCAATGCACCGGATGCCGTGGTCTATCCGCGCAGCGCCGAGGAAGTGCAGCGGCTTGTTGAGATCGCAGCCACCCGCGACATCGTGCTGGTTCCCTTCGGCGGCGGCTCAAGCGTCGTCGGCGGCGTCACCGCCCGCGAAGAGGGCGAGACACGCCTGTGCATCACTGTCGACACCACGCTGATGGCGTCTCTTCTCAGCATCGATGAAACAGCCATGACCGCTACCGCCGAGGCAGGCATCTATGGCCCGGCACTGGATCAGGCACTGGAAAATCACGGCGTGCGTCTGGGGCACTATCCCCAGAGCTTTGAATACTCAACGCTCGGCGGCTGGATTGCTGCACGCGGCGCAGGACAGAACTCAATCCGCTACGGCCGTGCCGACAAATGGCTGGTCTCCGCAGAAGTCGCCACCCCGTCAGGCCTGTGGCGGACGGAAGCAACGCCCGGCTCTGCCGCCGCACCCAACCTGAACCAGCTGATTGCCGGCAGTGAGGGCACGCTGGGCATCATCACCCAGGCCACTTTCAAGATTCACGACCTGCCGGAAACAGAAGACTATCGCGGCTACCTGTTCCGCACCTTTGCCGAAGGTGCCGAAGCCATCCGCCAGATCGTGCAGGCGGAGATCCCCACCGCCATGCTGCGCCTGTCAGATGCAGACGAAACCTTCTTCTTCCGCACCCTGTCCGGCATCGGCAAGGAAAAGGGCATCAAGGACAATCTGGCCGACGCCTATCTGCGCCTGCGCGGCTACGCAGACAGGCCCAGTGTTCTGCTGGTCGGCATGGAAGGCAGCGCGGCAAATGTGTCCTACGCCCGTGACCGCGCAGCGCGGATCATCGCTGCCGCAGGCGGCCTGCATGTCGGCAAGTCGCCGGGCACCAACTGGAAGGCCGGTCGCTTCCACGGCCCCATGGTGCGTGACCCCATGATGGATCACGGCCTCGGCGTGGACACGCTTGAAACATCGACCTTCTGGTCAAACATCGAGACGCTACACGCGGCCGTCACCGAGGCAATTGCAACGTCGACCCGGGAAACACTGGACGGCCACGGCAAGCAGGGCATCGTCATGGCCCATATCAGCCACGCCTACGCAGACGGCGCCAGCCTGTACTTCACCTTCGTCTTCCCTCGCCGTCATGATGGTGGTCTCGAAGGCGAGATCGAGCAATGGCTGAAAATCAAGCGCGCGGCGTCTGACGCCATCGCGGCCAATGGCGGTACCATTTCCCACCACCATGGCGTCGGTACCGACCACGCCCCATGGCTTGGTCAGGAAAAAGGCCCCATCGGCATGCAGACCCTGGGCGCGATCAAGAAGTCCATCGACCCCGCCGGTGTCATGAACCCCGGCAAGGTGCTCAGCTAGACGTGCGCTGAGCTAGACGTCACTTACTCAGTGCGCCAGCGCCGCCGCCAGCTTCTGCGCGGCAACCTTCACAGCTTCGCGGGACACATCAAGCGCGGCCTGCATGTTGAAGAAGCCGTGGATCATGCCGGGATAATCAATGTACTCAGCCTTGGTACCCGCCGCATTGAGCGCATCCGCATAGGCCTTGCCTTCGTCCCGCAGCGGGTCAAAGCCCGCCGTAATCACATAGGCCGGCGGCAGACCGGATAAGTCTTTGGCAGACAGGGGAGATGCCGTCTCCTCCGAGCGCGCCGCATCATTGCCGCCCATATAGTTGCCCTCAAACCAGCGCATGGTTTCCTTCTCCAGGAAATACCCTTCCGCAAATTCCGTGCGGGAGCCCCACTGTTCAGCGTCTGTAAAATCAGTGGTCGGATAAATCAGCAACTGGAAAGCGATCTCCGGCCCCTTCTTGGCCTTGGCCATCAGGCACACAACCGCTGCCAGATTGCCTCCGGCACTGTCGCCGGCAACTGCAATAGAGTTCGGGTCGATATCAAGCGCGTCAGCGTTGGCTTCCACCCATTTTGCCGCCGCGTAGCAATCCTCTGCCGCTGCGGGATAGGCATGTTCAGGCGCCAGCCGGTAATCAACGGCCACCACACGCACACCAGCTTCATTGGCCAGCGTCCGGCAAAGGGCATCATGGGTCGTGAGATTGCCGATCACAAACCCGCCGCCATGAAAGAACACAAGGCACGGCAACGCCGAGCCGCCGCCCGCCACCGGCGAATAAACCCGCGCGGGAATGTCACCTGCGGGACCGGAAATGGAGATGTCCTCGGTCTTGCCGATCGGCACATCGGGAAGGTCAAGAACAGCGGCCATGCCTTCATATGTCGCCCGTGCATCAGCCAGCGGCATCTCCCAAAGTTTGGGAGCCGGGTTTTCGGCAAGCTGCGCAAGCATCGCCTCCACCTGAGGGTCAAGTGACATTGGGTTTCCTCGAATTTGTTGTCGTGTTTTCTGTTGCGCGCAGTCTAGCCGGAAAAGGCCCCATCGCTAGAGAGGTATTTTTCTTCCTCATCCGTGCTGTCGCGCCCGAACAGAACATTCCGGTGCGGAAACCGCCCGAAGCGCGCAATCAGATCACGATGCAGAATCGCAAACTTGAGCGTCTCTTCGGCATCCGGCAGCCTTTCGCGCACCAACGCAATACACTGCTCCTGGTCAGCCAGGTCTTCTGAATGCATGAACGGCATGTAGAACCAGGATCGGTTGTCCACAGGCATGGCCATGTCATGTCCGTCTTCAATGGCTTTGCGCGTTATGGCCAGCGCCCGTGCGTCATAGGCAAAGGCATCCGCAGAGCCGCGATGCAGATTACGTGGAAACTGGTCCAGCAGGATGACCAGCGCCAGTGCGCCTTCCGGCGTAGCGGCCCAGTCGGCATGCGCCCCATCACCAGCCGCCTTCACCGCATCGCCAAACTGTGTCGCAATCTCCGCGTCAAACGCATCATCCTTGCGGAACCACTTTTCCGACCCGGCATTGAGCCAGAAGTCCACAACGTCCTTAGCCGTCACATCGCTCATGCCAAAACCTCCACCTCGTCGCCCACACGAATGATGCCTGCCTTGTCGACTGTGCAACAGGCGCCACCACGCCAGTCAGGCTTGAGCGCCTCCCGAAGCCCGTTCTCAAACTCATCCATCAAGAAACACGGTTGCGTCTGCATGGCGATGGTGAAGTGGACCTCGCCAATGCGCAGTTTCCGGTGTTTGGTGAATGCCAGATCCACCCCTTCCACCAGCACATTGGCCCGGCGCGTGGTCCAGTCCAGCTCCTTGCCCAGCTCGGCGCACGCATCTTCCCATGCCTCGCGGGACATCACGGTCACCTGGCGTCCCTTCTTGTGCCCGCGCGGATCACCCTCCACGCCCCCCTCGAGGCTGATGGCGGTCTCCGGCAGAAGTTCCATGGGACCACGCTTCACAAGGCACCGGGCAATGGCAAGAACACGTCCAGTCATGCATTCTCTCTCCAGATCAGATCACAACGCCGAAACAGGCAGGGGCGAACCCTGCCTCACCCACAAGAGGAAGACAATTTGGAAACGCTCCTGCCGCTCGCACAAAAGGTTGCAGACCATCTCAAATCCCGCGGCGAAGCCATCGCCATTGGAGAAAGCGCCGGCGGCGGCTTGGTCTCTGCAGCCCTTATCGCCCAGCCGGGCGCATCCGCCTTCTTTCTCGGCGGTACGGTGATCTACACGCCCCAGGCCGGCCGGGCGCTCCGCAACCGGACAACCCTCAACCTCAAGGGCCTTGAACCGCTGACCCCTGCCTTCGCGCAGGAGCTGGCCGACGGCTACCGCCGCCAGATGCAGTGTGACTGGACCACCAGCGAAATGGGCGCCGCGGGTCCCGCCGGGTCTCCCTACGGTCCCAAACCCGGCACCGCTGTGGTGGCCATCTCCGGCCCGATCTCAAAGGCCCGCATGGTCGAAACCGGAACGGATATCCGCATCGACAATATGCGCGCCTTCGGCAGGGCCCAGCTGGAGCTGCTGATCGAGTGTCTGCAAGAAGCTGCCTAGATCACGATCACGCTGCCATCAGGGTCATCCGCATAAAGCACATCCACCAGGGCTGCACGGCGCTCAAGCGTCGCGCGCTGGTTGATGTAGCCCTTGTCGGTGATCTCATGCCCGTCGATGGAAGGCGGTTCCGTCATCAGGTGAATGCGCTTGATGCGGCCCGATGACCCACCCGCTTCCTTGTTATGCGCCGCGATCTTCTCTTTCACCGCAGCAACAACAGCTGGATGCCTGACCATCTCGTCCGGAGTCGTGGCGCCCTCCGCCAGCTCTGTCAGAGCTGCCACATTCGGCCACGCCAGCAGCGCCACATAGGGTTTGTCGAGGCCACACACCACCGCGTCCTGCAACAGGGGCGACGCAGCCGCCACCACATCCGCCCGCAATGTGCCAGCAGACACCCAGGTGCCGGACGACAGCTTGAAGTCTTCCGTCACACGACCGTCAAACACCAGCCCCTGCACGGGATCATCCGGGTCAACGAACTTGCCTGCATCTCCCAGCTTGTAGAACCCGTCTTCGTCAAATGCCTCCGCCGTCTTGTCCGGGTCGTTGAGATAACCGGATGTGACTGTCGGACCTTTGACGCGGACTTCCATCTTCGTGCCGTTGGGCACGAGCTTGAGCGTCAACCCCGGCAGCGGCAGGCCGATCAGCCCGACACGCTCGGTGATCCAGTGCACCACCGTGATACCCTGTGTTTCGGTTGCGCCATACATGGTCGTGAACGGCATCCGCATGCCGGTTTCAGCAATCGCCAGCGCCTGCATCCGGTCATAGAGGTCATTGGAGAGCGTTGCCCCGCCATAGGCCATGTATTTGAGCTTGGCGAAGAACGACTTGCGCAGGGCGTCGTCCCGCTCCATCGCATCGGCCAGCATGGCGAAGGCAATCGGCGCTGAGCCAAACACCTGCGGCGACACCTCACGCAGATTGGCAATCGTCTGATCAAACATACCGGGGATCGGCTTGCCCGCATCAAGATACAGCGTGCCCGCATTGTTGAGCACATTGTTGAAGCTGATATTGCCCGCCGAGATATGGTTCCACGGCATCCATTCCAGCGTTTCGGGAATGTCGTCCGGGTCCGGCTCTTCATCGCGCAGGGCTTCCTGCCCGGCAACGACAGCGCACATCATGCCTTGCGTCTGCAGCACGCCCTTGGGCATACCGGTTGAGCCCGAGGTAAACAGGTACTTGCCCACCGTGTCATGGGTAATCTGCGCCATGCTGGCCGCCACCGCTTCGGCATCCACAGGCGTCGCACACAGGCTCTCATAGGTGAGCGCCCCGGCAGGCACCTTGTCCGCACCGCCCGACTTGGCTTCGCACACCACAAGCTCGATGCCGTCCATGTCGATGTCGGCAATGGCGCCGGCGAACAGCTCCGCATTGTCCACATAGATCATCGCCGGGCGCGTGACCTTGACCACATGCTTCAGCTTTTCATGCCCTGGACTCATCAAAGAGTAAGGAACCGAGATCGGCGCCACCGGCACCCGCGCCTTCATGGCACCGAGCATCAGCACCCCATGCTCGATGGCATTGCCGGAGAGAACCATGATCGGTGTGTCCGGGCCCATGCCCCGCCCCAGCAGGGCGGACGCTATCGCATCAGACTTCGCATTCGCATCACCATAGGACACGAACTGCCATTGCCCGGCGATATCACGCTCACCGATGAAGTTGCGCCCCGGAAAGTCTCGCGCTGCCGCTTCCAGCATATGCGGCACGCTGCGTGGCATGTCTTCCAGCGGATAGTCCGACGCAATGGTGACAGAGCCGTCTTCCAGATGCACCACCGTCACCTTTGGCGGCTTCTGCGGCAGCGCCTTGAACGGCGGCAGGCTGTCGTCGAGTTTCGCAGCTTCACTCATGGCAAAAAGTCCCTGGCTCTTCTTGTCGTCTTGTTGTGTGTCGTGTTTGTCTCTCAGATGGACAAAAGGCGCGCCCGGTTGGGGCGCGCCTTTACCTCTTGATGGATGCGGCCCTAGCCGACCTTGCGGTCGCGGCCTTCCCAGTACGGGTCGCGCAGTTCGCGGCGAAGAATCTTGCCGGACGGATTGCGCGGCAGCGCGTCGATGAAGTCCACGGACTTCGGCACCTTGTAGCCTGCAATCTGCGTCTTCGCCCAGTCGATGATCTCCTTGGGATCAGGCGACTTGCCCTGCTCCGCGACGACGATGGCCTTCACCGCCTCGCCCCACTTGTCATCCGGCACACCGACAACCGCCACGTCGGCGATGTCCGGATGCTTGAACAATGCATTCTCGACTTCCGCCGGATACACATTCTCGCCGCCGGACACGATCATGTCCTTCACCCGGTCATGGATGTAGACGAAGCCTTCGTCATCCTTGTAGCCGGCGTCGCCCGTGTAGAACCAGTCGTTCTTGATTGCGCTTTCAGTCGCATCCTGACGGTTCCAGTAGCCCTTCATGATGCAGCCGGACTTGATGACGATTTCACCGACATCCCCGGTCGGCACTTCGTTGCCGTCTTCATCAATGATCTGGATTTCCACCCCCGGGCTCGGCTTGCCGCAGGAGCGCAGCTTGCCGCGTGCGGGATCATGGTCTTCCGGCTGCAGCACCGTGCCGCCGCCGGTTGTTTCCGTCAGGCCATAGACCTGAATGAAGTTGCAACCGAACAGGTCCTGCGCCTGCAACAACAGGTCCTCCTGGATCGGTGACGCACCATAGAGAATGTATTTGAGGCAGGAGTAATCAATGTCCTTCACATTCGGCATCATGGTCAGGAACAGGATCACCGCCGGCACCATGAAGGCGATGTTGAGCCGGTGCTCCTCGATTGCCGTGAGAATGCCTGCCGGGTCCACATCTTTCATGATGATGTTGGTGCAGCCGTGCGCATGGCCGATCACGCCTACATTCACACCCGCCACATGGAACAACGGCATCACCACGAGGTTCTTGTCTTCAGGCTCCCACTTGGCCCAGCCGGCCCGCTCCGCCTGATCAAAGATCGACAGGTAGTTGGCATTGGTCAGCTGCACACCCTTGGGGTAGCCCGTAGTGCCTGACGTATAGAGCTGGATGATATCGTCATCCGGCCCCATCTCGATATGCGGGTCGGTTGCCTCGAACTTGTCACGCCATTCAGTGAAGCTCTCCCAGTCGGCATGCCCGCCATCCAGCGCAATGACCTTGCGCACCTTGGGGCACTTGTCGAGCACGGCACCAACCGTGTCGTAGAAGTCTTCACTCACGAACACGATTTCAGAGTCGCTGTCGGTCAGAATGTATTCAACTTCCGGCCCGGCCAGACGCCAGTTCACGCCCACAACGACGGCACCAGCCTTGAAAGCGCCATTGAGCATTTCAAAATAGTGGTCAGACCCCTTGCCCATGAAGGCAATCCGGCTGTCCTTCTTGATGCCCTCGGCAATCAGCCCCTGCGCCACCTGGCAGGCGCGCTTGTCCAGCTCGCCATAGGTCGTCTCACGACCTTCAAAGACCTGCGCGATATGGTCCGGACGTGTCCGCGCCTGATGGCGGGTGATGTCCCCAATCACCTTGATGTTGTCGAAATCAATCATTGGTCACTCCCCAAGATGCCCCACACTTATTGGGGGCTTGTCATTATTCTGTTGGGGAGAAGTCTAGCGCGTGCAGGCGCGCTGGCAATCACAACACGTCACATACACAGCTTTTTTGCAGGGAAATCGAGGTGAGTCTGCTCGCATTTAAGGCAGACAGCGGTTTATGCTGGTGCTCCGGCCACTGACAGAGTGTCAAACTCAAAAGAACACAGTGCACAACAGCCGGTATCAGGGAGCCTGTCATGGCACGTATCGACTACGCGGACCCCTCCACGCTGGAGGGCCTGTCCGCCAAGGCGTTTGAAAACGCACCTTCCATCAACATCTTCAGGATGCTGGCCCATACCGGTCCGCTGTTCGGCCGCTTCATGCAGTTCGGTGGCGGCATCCTCTCGGAAACCGAGCTGGACCCGGAGCTCCGAGAGCTGGCGATCCTGCGCGTCGGCCATCTGTCGGGCGCTGCCTACGAAGTGCAGCAGCATGAAACGATCTCCCGGCAGATGAAGATGCGTGAGCCGCTCATAGACGCAGCACGCACCGGCGACACCAAGGACCTGACGGAGATAGAAGCGCAGGTCATGGCCTACACCGATGATATCCTCAAGAATGTGAAAGCGTCGGACGCCACGTTCAATCCGCTGTTGGAAAAGCTCGGCCCCCGCCAGCTTCAGGAACTCACCATCACCATCGGCTTCTACATGCTGGTGTCACGCTTCCTTGAAACCTTCGAAGTCGACCTTGAAGACGGTGAAGTCCCCGACCTCGCCAGCGTAACCCGCACAAAGTAGGAGACCGGAACCATGGCAACAGACGTTACAGGCTTGGGCATTCCCAAATACACCTACACCAAGGGCCTGCATGATCTGGGCGACGGCGCCTATGCGTGGCTGCAGCCCGACGGTGGCTGGGGCTGGTCCAACTCCGGCATGATCGTCGACGGCGATCAGTCACTCATTGTCGACACCCTGTTCGACGTCCCCCTCACCCGCGACATGCTCTCCGCCTACCGCAAGGCCGAACCAAAAGCCGCCGAAACCATCGGCATGCTGGTCAACACCCACCACAATGGCGACCACTGCTACGGCAATGAATGCTGCGAGGGTGCTGAAATCATCGCCCACAAGCTGGCGGCGGAAGCCATGGCGCACGAGCCGCCAAGCATGCTGGCCGGGTTCCTCGACGCCGCCCCGGATCTGGGCGACCTTGGTGCCTACCTCACAAAATGCTTCGGCGTCTTTGATTTCAAGGGCGTGACGCCCACCCTGCCGACCACCACCTTCGAAGGGTCATTGAGCCGCAAGGTCGGCAACAAGGACGTGCATCTGCTGAGTGTCGGCCCGGCGCACACCCCCGGTGACATCATTGTGCACGTGCCCGACAACAAGACCGTCTACACCGGCGACATCCTCTTCATCGAGGGCCACCCCATCCTGTGGGAAGGCCCGGTGCAGAACTGGATCAACGCCTGCGACGCCATCTGCGCCATGGATGTGGAGACAGTCGTCCCCGGCCACGGCCCCATCACTGACAAGCGCGGCGTCCGCGCCCTGCAGCAATATCTCGTCTATGTGCGCGATGAAGCCCGCAAGCGCTACGACGCGGGCCTGTCCTGCTTCGAAGCCGCCCAGGACATCGACATGAGCGACTACGACGCCTGGGGTGACGGCGAACGCATCGCCGTCAATGTGGCCACGCTCTACCACGAATTCTCCGGCGACCCCCGCCCGGACACCGCCACCCTGTTCGGCTGGATGGCCGAACTCGACAAACGCCGGAAATAACGCCGAAAGCAGACATGCCCCGCATTCCCTATCCGTCCACAGCGGACATCACCCCTGAAAACGCAGCCCTTCTGGCTGACCTGCCGGATCTGAACGTCTTCAAGATGATGGCCCGCTCCGGAGCCGCGTTTGCGCCGTTCATGGCGCTGGTCAATTCCTACCTCAATGACGGCACCCTGGACCCGGAACTACGCGAACTGGTGATCCTGCGCGTCGGCCATGCCCGCAGCGCCCAGTATGAAGTCTGGCACCATGAGCGTGTCGCCCGCGAACTGGGCATGACCGAAGACCGCATCGTGGCCGCCGGCGCACCGACACCATCCCCTCTGCTCAGTGATGTGGAAAACGCAGCGCTCGCCTTTGCAGACGACGTGGTCGAAAACACCCGAGCCTCGGACGTAACCTTCAACGCCGTCCATGCCCAGCTGGGCGACAATCAGACAACGGAACTTCTCGTGGTCGTCGGCGTCTACCAGATGGTCTGCTCGTTCCTCGAAACCATGGACATAGAAATCGAAGCCGGTCCGGTCCCCGAAGGACGTCTCGAAAAAATCAAATCCGGCGTATCGCGCACCGGCTAGCCGCTGGATGTGACAATCAACCGCCAGTTTGTCTACTTGGTTCCAACCACTGTCCAGCCATATCCGTGCCGATGGAAAATTTCGACATCGAAAGGCGCAGACCGCATCAATGCCAGGGCTTCGTCGCGCCGGTAGTACTTGGCATAGTGCGGGTTTAGTTGATCATAGATGGTGACTGCCCGATCCTTCATGGTCTGAGGCCGGATCACATTCTTCATATAGTCGGCCATCGGAAGAAAACTGAAGACGCCACACAGAAATGCATAGATCGTAAGTGGAATGCTTAGAAGCCTGGAGAAGAGGCTTAATGCCCAGTGGGGCATCTTCTTGGTCACAGTCCGCAGCGGCTCTGCAATACTCAGATAGAGTTCGTTTCCCTCACGGCCATAGAGCCAGATGATACATTTGCCTCCAGGGCGCAAAGCTCTATGCGCCGCCTGAATGACAGGTTCCGGTTCGGGAATGTGATGAATGACACCAAGGCTGACGACCAGATCAAGGTCTGAGTCCTCAGGCAGTTTGTCACCTGCATCATTTACGATGGTCACCATACCTGCGGGACGGGACGCAACCTTGTTGCGAATGACCGAAACCGACTGCGACGGCTCCACCGCAACCACATGAGCCGCACCAGCATCGAGCAAAGCCATAACAAAGCGACCGTTCCCTGACCCGATGTCAGCAACACGTTGATCACGAAAAATGTCTATGTCCAGCGGGGCGACATAGTCGGCAAGCAAAGCAGTTGAATCGGTATAGTCCGAGCCAGACTGATACACCGTCCACTGACGACCAAAATCTTCGATCGTCTGCTTTCCATCTGACATGAGTCTGCTCTCAACCAAAAATGCGTCATCAGACCGGAGTTGATGACATGTGGGGGATGGACATCACAGAACTGCTGATCAGCCAGTTGCTCTCTCCTGAACGAAGCACCAGGCGACAGCCACCATCAAGGACATACTACCTATAAACGAACTGGTTTCTATGTAGGATGCATTTGCAAGTCAAACGGGTGCCGGACAAGGGTCGGTCGACCGGGAGATTCAATCAACGGAATGGAAGTCTATGGCTACGGTCACTCTGTATGAGCACCCGCTCTCCCCCTACGCCCAGAAGTGCAAGATTGCCCTGCGTGAAAAAGACGTGGCGTTCGACGCCAAACTGCCGGACTCGATCGGCACCGGCCTCGCGGGTGGTGAGTTCAGGGATGCCTCACCACGCATCGAGGTTCCCGCACTCATCCACGGGGACGTCACTCTCTTCGAGTCGACCATCATCCTTGAGTACATCGAGGAGACATGGCCCAAACCGGCTCTGCTGCCCAAGGCGCCCGCCGAGCGCGCCCATGCCCGCATGCTGGAAGAGGTGATGGACACCCACTACGAAGCCATCACCTGGGCACTGGGCGAAATCCATTTCTTCAAGCGTGCAACCGGGCCGGATGCAGACCGGTTGACCGCAGCAGCAGGGGAACAACTTGCGCAGGCCCATGCCTGGCTCGAAAGTCATCTCGGCAAGAGTGACTGGTTCGGCGGCAAACATTTTGGTTATGCGGACTGCGCCATCGCTCCGCTCCTCAATGGGGCTGCGGGCTTCGACCTCGGCCCGAAAGCCGACAGCCCCCTTGGCCAATGGCTCGCCCGCGCCAACGAAAGACCGACCGTCAAGCAGACCCAGGAGGAAGCCGTGGCGTCCCTTGGCGACATGGCGCAGGTCGGCGACCTCATCTCAACCGGCCAGTTCAAACGCCAGTACCGCGACCATCGCCTTGAGTGGATGGTCCGCTCCGGCGGCCTCGACATCGTGGTCGATGGCGTGAACAACGACACCATCCGCTTTGTCTGGCCCTTCGCATAACCCAAATCCGCAATCATCCGTATCCGGAGACCGATCCCGTGACCGACAAGATCATCTTTCATCAATACGACGTGTCGCCCTTCTCAGAAAAAGTGCGCGTTGTCTTCGGCATCAAGAACATTGAATGGCACGCCGTCGACCAGCCGGTCATCATGCCCAAGCCGGACCTTGTGTGCCTCACAGGCGGCTACCGCAAGATCCCGGTGATGCAGATCGGCGCCGACATCTATTGCGACAGCCAGGTCATCATCCGCGAGCTGGACCGGCGCTTCCCCACAACCACTCTGCCGGACGGCAACGGACTGGGCGCCGCGCTTGGCTTCTGGACCGACCGCGAAATCTTCCAGGCCGCCGTCGCCGTCATCTTCGGCGGCATCGGCGACCATGTAGACGAGAGCTTCAAGAAGGACCGCGAAGCCCTGATGGGTCGGCCCTTTGATACGGACCAGATGAAGCAGGCCGTCCCCATCATGACCGAGCAGTTGCGCGCCCATATGGGTCTGCTGGAAAGCCAGCTGGCCGACGGCCGCAAGTTCCTGGGCGGCGACGCACCGGGTCTCGCGGATGCTGCCGCCTATTACAACATCTGGTTCGTCCGCACGGTGAACCCGGCAGGCGCCACCATCTTCGACAGCTTCAAGGCACTCACCGCCTGGGAATTACGCGTCAAAAGCCTTGGCCACGGCACCCACCACGAGATGAGCACCGACGATGCAATTGCCATCGCCAAAGATGCCACCAGCACCACCGTCGAACAGGAAGACCCGGCCGAACCCAACGGCCTCAAGCCCGGCATGGCCGTGCAGGTCATGGCCGATGACTATGGCCGCGACCCCATCATCGGCACCCTCGTCTCCTCCAACGCCAACCACATCGCCATCAAACGCCAGGACGAGCGCGTCGGCGACGTCGTGGTGCATTTCCCAAGAGCCGGCTTCTGGGTATTGCCGGGGTAGAGCGCCAGCGTCTACGGCCCCTGAAATATGGTATGCTGACGAGAAGCCTACCACGAAGGAACAAAACCGGGGGATACGGGATGACGCGTCTGAGCCGACTTACAGGGGTCACCCTCTTCGCCACCTTGCTCGCAACGCCCGCCGCTGCCTGCGGCAGCGCACTGTTGCTGGCGTTGATGTTCACCGCATTTCCGGAAGCTGAAGGCGTTTTGTGGGCCGAGAAGGCAGATACGGATGCCGGACTTCTGCAGGGCGACCAATGGACGCCCGAAACCGGGCTGGCCATGCACGAATGGCGCTCCGAGAAAACCGCTGTGACGGTCGGCACGATTGAAGCCCGGCTGGGCGAGCTGCCTGTGCAGCCGCAACTGGAGAACAGCGCCCATATTCTGCTGATCCACGAATTCCGCTGGCTGGAGGTCACGTCCCGTGCTGACGGTGCGAGCGCCAATCTGCGTGGGCTGAGCACAGAAGGCGAAGGCCCACGCTTCTTCACCACGCGCTACGTGCTGGACAATCTGCTCGCGGGCACTATCACCTGGGATGACGCCATCGGACGCGGCCTGATCCGCTCACCCGCGCCGCTGGAAGAACAGGGCCCATGGCTCACCGTTCTTCACAACGCGCTGGCAATGCCACCCAAGAGCTAGAGACAGGCCACCGTCCTATTTTGGGCACTTCCAGGTTTCGGACACACACTTCTCGACGGCCTTGCCATTCTCAAAGAAGACCTTCTTGATTTTCACCTTGGCCGACCCACCCGGCTGGACTTTCTTCTTCTTCAATTTGCCGTTGCAGTCCGTCCACATGAAAATGCACGGCGACCCGCGGCCTTCACAAACCACGACGCCACCTTCTTGGGTGCTGTCAGCCATCAGCTTCGCGTAGCTTTTGGCAGCCTTCTTCGCGTCATCAACAAAATGCGGCTTCATTATACGTGCCTCTCCAATTTCCATGTTGGAAAAAGGGAATTACACCCTGAAACCCGCAATGAGTGCAATGAAAGATAACGTCGGCCGGAAAGCCCACACCTACTGATACTGCGCCGCCGTGATGAACTCGCTGAAGCTTTCGCACCACACAATCACCGTGGAATAGTCAGCCACGCTGACGCCCTCGGGCACGTCCACTATGAAACCGTCAAAGGTCTTGATGCTGCCGATGCGCGTTGCATTGTCCTTGATGCGGAAGAAACCTTCCTCATCTTCAATGAACTCGCTCGCGAGATAGAGCTGATAGTCCGGTCCCGGAGCAAGCGCGCCTTTGTGGACAATCTGGTCCGGCGTGATGCTGACGGTCCCCTCACCCCAATGCAGGAAGTCACTGCCTGCCAGCTCGCGGGTGAACTCGGCCTCGTAGACGGCGGCTTGTGCCGCTTCCGCGAGCACTGCCTCGTCCGGCGCGTCCGGCGCAGTGAGGATGGGCAGCAGATAGATGCCGAGTGCAAAGCCGACGGCCAGCGCGCCGCCGTGGGTACCGGCGAGAATGATCCAACGAAGCATGTGTATGTCCCCCATACAGGTGAGCTTGTAGTTGGCGGCAAGCTTCACCGCTCTTGCGCCGAGGCGCAAGCCAACGTCTTTTCACGTTTTGATTTCAGGCCCGTGAACAATCCGTGAGGGGATGAGGGCAAGCGCGCAATATCAATCCGGCTTCAGCATCACCTTGCACTGGTCGCTCGGCGTCCGCAGGGCCTCAAACGCATCCGGGAACGCGTCAAAGCCCACCCGGTGCGTCACCAGATGGTCGACCTTCAGCCGGTCACTGGCCATGAAGGACAAGACCGTGTCCCAGTCCCGCGGCTCATAGCCGAGCACGAACTGCACACCCACTTCCTTCATGATCGCCACCATCGGCATCATCTGGTCCTGCTGCTGGCACACGCCGACCACGACCACACGGCCTTTCGGCTTCACGAAATCAATCGCCTGCTGAACCATGCCCGGAATGCCGACCGCCTCAATGACCACGTCCGGCATCAGTGCGCCGGTCTTTTCGGCGAACTGCTCCAGCACATTGCCCTTGGCATCGATTGTCGCCGTGGCGCCCACGCTTTCCGCCAGCGCACGCCGCTGGTCGGTCATCTCGCTGACCACCACATTGGCGGCCCCCATGCGCTGCGCAAAGGCGATGCTGGCAAGGCCGATCGGCCCCGCACCCAGCACCAGCACATTGTCACCCGAGCGCATGTCCGCCTTGTTCACCGCGTGCAGCCCCACCGCCAGCGGTTCCACCAGCGCACCCTGTTCAAACGTCACATTCTCCGGCAGACGTTTTGTCTGGCTCACCCCGACGCGCACATATTCCGCATACGCACCGGGCACCTGGCCAAGGCCGATGGTCTGCGCATCACCGCGCATCCACGGTTCCACATCCTCCATGCCGACGGGCGGGATCGGCGGCACGATCACCGGCAGCGCCGTCACCCGGTCACCTTCAGCAAAGCGGCCCGCCACTTCGGTGCCGAGCCCGACAACCTCACCGGAGAACTCATGCCCCATCACCGTCTCGCCCGGCAGCACAAACGGCCCGTGCTCCGTACAGTGCAGGTCGGAGCCGCAGATGCCGCAGGCCTGAACCTTGAGCACCAATTCGTGCGGTCCCGGGTCCGGCGACGCGATCTCACCAATGGTCAGCGGCTTGCCGGCTTCGTGAAAAATGGCGGCTTTCATGGCGCAACTCCCTTAAGTGTCTGTCTTTTTATCGTTTCTGAATGGGACTTTGACTCAAAGCGCCGGCGAAAACTAGACTGGAGTCCAGAAAACAAAAACCGCAGGGAACCGGCACAATCTCCATAGCATCAACCATCAAGACGCCCCGCACCAAGCCAGGCGACAAGCGCACCCAGCGCAAGGCCCGCACCCGCCGCCATATCTTTGATGCCGCGATGCAGCTCTTCGCCGAGCGCAGCTTCGACACGGTGCGCATCGAGGAGATCTGCGACGCGGCGGGCATCGCCAAGGCCACGTTCTTCCTGCATTTCGCCAGCAAGGCGGCGCTGATCGAAGAGTTCAACGCGCAACTCGTCGACCGCCTGTCAAACGAACTGGCCGCTGCACCTGAAACCGCAAACAGCGCGGAAGCGCGCCTGCGTCTGTTCGTCCGTCTGCTGGTGGATGAGTACGAGGCCAATGCAGGTGTCATGCGCCAGATGGCCCGCGAGTTCGTCAACCAGACGGACCTGGTCGCCGCCGCCCAGACAGCCAACCGCGAAGTGGTGGATGTGGTCGAAACCATCATCGCCGACGGACAGGCATCGGGAGAATTCGCCGCCATCAATGACCCGTCGCTGGCCGCCACCGCGCTCATTTCCACCTGGGGCGCCTTTACGGTGCGCTGGTCCGGTCCGGGCACCCAGGTCGATATCGCCAAGCTGCACGACGACCTTCTCAATCTGATACTCGGCGGCCTCAAGCCGCGCACATAACAACAAACCAAAAAACCGCATACGGAGGAAATACACATGGCTCGCAAACGCAACGGGATTTTCCTGGCTCCCTTCCACCCCCTGGATGAAGACCCGACGCTCTGCATCCAGCGCGACATGGAACTGATCGAGCATCTGGATCGCCTGGGCTACGACGAAGCCTGGATCGGCGAGCATCATTCCGCAGGCTATGAAATCATCGCCTCGCCGGAAGTCTTCATTGCCGGCGTCGCCGAGCGCACCAGCCGCATCAAGCTGGGCACGGGCGTTGTCTCCCTGCCCTATCACCACCCGCTGACGACGGCGAACCGCATCATCCAGCTCGACCACCAGACCAAGGGCCGCATCATGTTCGGCGCCGGCCCCGGCCTGCTGCCGTCAGACGCCATGATGCTAGGCATCGAGGTCGCCAAGCAGCGCCCGCGCATGGTTGAAGCTCTGGATGTCATCCTGCGGCTCTTCAACGGCGAGACCGTTACCGAAGAGACCGAGTGGTACAAGCTCACCAACGCCCGCCTGCAGCTGACACCTTACTCCAGCCCGCATCCGGAAGTGGCCGTCGCCAGTTCCGTGACGCCGTCGGGCGGCAAGCTCGCCGGCAAATACGGCCTGGGCATGCTGTGCGTCGCCGCCACCAATGAAGGCGGCTATGACGCACTGGGCATCAACTGGCAGGTGGCGCAAGAAGTCGCCAAGGAACATGGCCGCACCATGGACCCGGACTGCATGCGCCTTGTCGGCCCCATCCACATCGCCGAAACCAAGGACAAGGCGATGGAGAACGTGAAATACGGCTTCCACAAATGGTCCGACTATTTCAACTCCATCAACCCCATGGCCGCCCCCAACGCCGACAAGAACAAGGACCCGCTGGACGCCATGATCGAGAGCGGTCAGGGCATTGTCGGCACGCCGGACGATGCCATCGCGCAGATCCGGCGTCTGGAAGAAAAGATGCCCGGCTTCGGCTGCTTCCTGCAGCTGGCCCACAACTGGGCGGACTTCGACAACACCAAGAAATCCTACGAGCTGTGGCAGCGCCACGTGACCCCTGAAATCGAGAAGATGAACGCTGCCCGCCGCGAAAGCTTCGGCTGGGCCACGGACAATGCAGAGGAGTTCATCGGCCAGGCAATGAACGCTGCCATGTCTACGATCCAGCAGCACTATGAAGACGAAGAAAAGAAGAAGCAGACAGCAGCTGAGTAACGCTGCTCCCGTCAGGGCAAACGAAAAGGGCGGCAGTTTTCACTGCCGCCCTTTGTCATTCTGCGTGTCCGAAGACCGTCAGATCTTCAGCGTACCGGACATGATGTCGTTGTAGACGTTTTCTTCCAGACGCACATATTTCTTCACCCGCGGATCAAGGAAGAAGATCGGGTCCTCGATCTTGTCCGGCTCGAAGCCTTCCTTCACCAAATCCACCTTGCGGTGCTTGAAGGTGCCGGTGATTTCCACTTCCGGCTGCAGCCGCACGAAGACCGGCTGGGAATAGGCCGGCAGGTTGGCATCCAGATGCGCCTTGAACTTGTCCCAGTCAGGCTCTTCCGCCACCACCATTGAGACCATGCCGGCACGGCCATCCATGCCCGTGATCTCGACGCCATACACATTGGCTTCCTTGATGCCCGGGAAAACCGAAATGGCTTCCGCCACTTCCGACGTCGCTACGTTTTCGCCCTTCCAGCGGAACGTGTCGCCGATGCGGTCCATGAAGTAGAAGTAGCCCTTCTTGTCCTGCTTCAGCAGGTCACCGGAGCGGAACCACATGTCGCCTTTCTCAAAGACGTCACGCAGGATCTTCTTCTCCGTGGCCTTGGCATCCGCGTAGCCGTCGAACCGGCCCGTCGGCTTGCTCGGGTCATCAATGATCTTGCCGATCGCTTCACCGACTTCGCCGGGCTGGCAGGCAATGCACAGACCGTCCGGCCCGCGCACCGGCTCTTCGTTCTCCACGTCGAACTTCACGATTTCCACGTTGAACGTGTTCTTCGCATAGCCGGGAATACGCCCGACGGACCCCACCGTGCCGTCATAGTTCATCAGCGCGATATTGCCTTCCGTCGCACCATAGAACTCCGTGATGCGGGGAATCTTGAAGCGCTTCTGGAACGGCTCCCAGATTTCAGGGCGCAGGCCGTTGCCCACCGCCATGCGAACCTTGTGCTTGTCCTCACCCGGGCGTTCTTCCGAGTTCAGCAGGTAGCGGCACAGTTCGCCGATATACTGGATGAGCGTCGCATCATATTTGGCGCAGTCTTCCCAGAACTGGCGCGCCGAGAACTTGCGCTTGACGATAACGGAGCCACCCACTGTCAGCGTCGTGCCGACAGCGCATACACCACCGGCAGAGTGATAGAGCGGCAGCACCACATACATGCGGTCCTTCTCGGTCGCATTCGCCGCCGCCGAGAACCCGCCTGCCATGGTCTGAAGGCGGAAATGGGTAATCTTCGCTGCCTTCGGCAGGCCGGTCGTGCCGGACGTATAGATGTAGAGTGCGTTGTCGGACTGCTCCAGGTCCTTGCGGGTGTCCGCCGGGAGCGGCTCTGCTGAGTACAACTCAAGCGCCGCGCTCAGATCTTCAGCACCCTGAACAGTACCGCCTTCGATCCACGGCTTGATGTCGCGATCAAAATGCTCCTTGGCGCCGAAGAAATTATCCGCCAGCGATGCATCGACAATGCAGTGGTCCGCACCGGAAATATTCAGGCAGTGACCAAGGCCCATGCCCGTGAGGTTGGTGTTGATCAGGGCTGCCGTGGCACCCATTTTCACGATGCCGAGCCAGGCAACGATGTATTCCGGCTTGTTCTCCATGAGGAGCGCAACCGAGTCGCCCTTGCGCGCGCCGGACGCCAGTGCCCAGCGGGCATAGCGGTTGGCGCGCTCATCAAGCTCGCGATAGGTCATGGTGCTGCCGTCTTCGCCATAAATGGCGATGTTGTTCGGCTTCGTGGCAGCGATGTTTTCGATGATATCTGCCCAGGTGCGCGTCGGGTTTTTCTGAATGTCCTTCAGACGGCCGAGCGTGCGCACAGCGCTGCGCAGATAGGTGACTTCTTTTCCAATTCGATTTAGCACGTGTGTCCTCCCAAGACGTTGCCTGCGATATAGAGGCTTCGCGGATTTCCGGTCAAGCAGAACCGGACGTATTGAGCGCAAAAGACGTAGAGACTGTAAGGGTTTATGGGGTGAACGGACAGCCGACCACTGAAATTGACGCCATCGGCCTACTGTGCCCCCTGCCCGTGCTCAAGCTGCAGAAGGCCCTGCGAGGCCTCAAACCCGGCCAGCGGGTGCGCCTGCTGGCCACGGACCCCGCCTCGCGCATCGACGTGCCGCACTTTTGCGCCCAGAGCGGCCATATCCTGAAGGAATCATCCCAGGAGCAGGAGACACTCGTCTATCTGATCGAGTGCGCCGCGGAGCAGACGGCAGGCTAGCCGGTCTTTTGCTGCCATTCTTCCGCCAGAACCGCGTACATCAGGACATTGTGCCACTCGCCCTCAATGCGCTCCGCCCGCAGCAGCGTGCCTTCATGGCGCATGCCAAGGCGTTCCAGCAACCTGCGCGAGGCCTTGTTGCTCTCCAGGCACCGCGCCCACAGCCGGTTGAGGGGCCACTGCGCAAAAACCTCAGCTGCCACCGCCTGAACCGCCTCAAACGCGAAGCCACCGCCCCAGTAATCCGAGTGCAGGACATAGCCGATCTCGGCATTCCCCAGACGAATGTCATCAAGATGAATGGACAGGGCGCCGATGGCTTTGCCGCCCGGCAGCCCCAGCGCCAGATCATATCTCAGCCGTGGGGTTGCATTCTGCTGCCCCATGAACTCGGTGAGGGTCGCCCGTGACTGTTCCACGGTATTGGGGCCCCAGAGCAGATGCTTGGTCACTTCGCGGCGCTCCGAATAGGCATGCAGCGCCCCCAGATCGCTGGCCACGAAATCACGGATCATCAGCCGCCGGCTGCGCAG
>JGI12316J15310_10000050_pt69 | contig 25957 bp, 20 predicted proteins | sample MarCyaLeptolynsp_FD_15310 | JGI IMG/M metagenome (IMG submission 15310)
CGTTAGGTGTCACATTTCCGTTCAATCTCGCTATAGGAATACCGCTTTACATTTATGCCGCTTCCGCCCTCCAGTGAGGTTCCGATGGAGACCTTCCCAAAAAAGCGCATTGAGATCATGGTCGAGGCTCCGCTCCTCAACCGGATTATTGCGATTCTCGATGAGCAAGGCGTCTCCGGCTATACGGTCTTGCCGGCGCTCGCGGGGCGCGGCAGGGATGGGACTTGGCACCGCGACGGACAGGTCGGGCGCGTAGGCTCCGTCGTGCAGATCTTGTGCATCGTGGACGAAAGCCGAGAGCAAGAAATCTTGGAGCCGCTGTTCCGATTGGTGTCGCGTCAAATCGGGATTGTCACCATCACCGATGTGCGTGTCGTCAGGGCGGAGCACTTCTAGCTCTTTCACCATCCAAGACGCGCGCTGACGGCGTTGCCGGGCCTCACCTCGGCAACGAAGCTTTTCTCCGCGGACGCCTGGCCGCTTCTCTTGTCCTAGCCGCGCACGTCAAGGATGCAAGAAGCCCACTGCGCCAATCTATCGACACCGCGCCAATGGCAGTCATGCTGGTAGGATTGAAACAGCACGACCGCCATCATAGCGGTTAGGACCACGGCAACCGTCTTCATTCGTTGGCACCTCGGTCGCGTCATGCCGATGATAGCATGAGACGGCGCATATTGCCGCTGGGCGCCACCGTGGGAAAAATGCGCCGGGTCCACCCTTCCATTTTCGGCAAGGAACGCCATTTGCTGTTGGTACCGCCAACCCGTCTGTCAGCCAACGGAGGAGTCCATCGTGGGTGCTCGAGTTGCTCTTTGCCTTTTCACCGCCGCAAGCGTGGTCTCCACCGCGGCTTTCGCCGAGATCCGGCTCAGCCGCGGTCATGTGCCCGTTCAAGATGGCGTGGCGTTGAGCGAGGTCGTCACAGGCCTCGATTTCCCGTGGGGCGTGACGGCACTTCCGGACGGCACGTTTGTGATCACGGAACGCGACGGCATGATCCGCACGGTCAAGGACGGCAAGCTCTCAGACCTAAAGATCAAGTTCCCCGTCGAGGTGATGACGGAGCGCTCTGGGCCTGGTGGCGAGATCGTGCGTGGCCAAGGGGGGCTCCTCGATATTGCCGCCAGCCGCGACTTTGAGACGGACCGGCTCCTTTACTTCACCTATGCGCGCGGCGCGCTCGAAGACAATCGGACGGCGATTGCCCGCGCCGTCTGGACGGGTGAGGGACTCAAGGACTTTGAGGAGATCTTCCAGGTCTCCGCCGCCAAGCCCAATGGGCAGCATTTCGGCTCCCGGCTCACCTTCTTGGCGGACGGGACGCTGCTCGCCACGATTGGCGACGGCGGCAATCCGCCTGTTGCGTTTCTCGATACGCTGATCCGCGAGCAGTCCCAAAATCTGCAGAGCCATTTCGGCACGGTGATCCGGATTTCGCCCGACGGGTCCGTTCCGGACGGCAACCCGTTCGCAGATCTACCTGGGGCCAAACCGGAGATCTGGAGCTTCGGCCATCGCAATTCTCAAGGCATTGTCGTCGATGCCGATACGGGCGCCGTTTGGTCGTCCGAGCACGGTCCCCTTGGCGGGGATGAGCTGAACCTAGTGGAGAAGGGCAAGAACTATGGCTGGCCAAGGGTCACCTTTGGCCGGGACTACCGGGACGGCTCGATGATCTCACCTGACATTGCCGGACCTGGATTCACCCAACCGGCGCTTGCTTGGGTCGATACCCATGCGCCCGGTGGTTTGTTGCTCTACACCGGCTCAGCCTTCCCTGACTGGAAGGGAGACTTGCTCTCCGCCGGGCTTGCCTCGCGCGATATCCGCCGGCTCACACTTGAGGACGGCAAGGTCACAGGCGAGACGCGGATCGAGGTGGGTGCGCGTGTCCGGGATTTCGAGCTCGGTCCCGACGGCACGCTCTACGCGATCACCGATGGCGCGGAGGGGGCGCTGTTGCGGATCGATCCGGCGCAGGACGGCTGAGAAACGCCTGAACCTGAGGGGCGGCCGCCTAGACTTGCGGCCATGCCTCCGCGATTGGCCCGAGGTCTTGCGAACGGACCTCGAATGTCAGTCGCGGGGGCTCGCCCCAATCAATGGTGAAGACGAACACCGTATCGAAGTCGCTGTTGTCCCACTCGGGAACCTTGTCGGTGTTGCCAAAGCGCTTGAGCAGGACCTTGGCGAACTCGACCAGATCGATGTGCTCCCAGGCCAAGTAGATCGTCGCGTTGTGGTATTGCGGCTGCAGCAGCGTATCGGCGAGAAGGCCCGGATCGTTGCAGGGGAGCTGGGTGTTGACCGGCATGCCCAGTTGCACCGCCGTCGGGCCAATGGTCAGGAGCGGTCGGACGCAGTCGTAACGGTGGCCGTCGCCGTGAATCTCGGTCAGCGTCACCGACGGATTCGGCGCAAAGATGTAATCGGGAGGCGGGAAGTTGGCGGCGAAGAACGCCGGCAGTTTCAAGGACCGGTTCAGCCCTTTGGGCGTCAACATCCCCAGGCCCGGCTCCGGCTTTTCACCGTGTCTGATGAATACGAGCGTTTCGACCCCGCCTTGCGCGGGTTGCTCGGTCTTTGAATAAGGTTTGGCCGCCGCACTCTTGCTCATGGCGGCGGAAGCTTACGATCTTGCCCGTAGCCGATCAAACTAAGCCGGACAGACAAAACCCCCGGCCGGGGAGGAGGAGGGCCGGGGGCTTTGAGTCTTGAACCAAACGAACTGGTCGTTTAGCGCGGCAGCTCGATCTTGTAAGGGTTCGGGAAACCCTCGGCCAGAGCAGGAGCGCTGGTGGCTGCGATCAGGGTGATAGCGATCAGGATCTCTTTCATAACGATGTCTCCTTCAATGGGCCCCGTTTGCGGAATTGCTTTCGGGCTTTCGATAGGTTGAAGGTAGAGATGGGCCCGCCGCATTGCCAATCACGCTGAGTAAGAAGGAGGTGCGTTTCACCTCTCCCATTATCACGCCGCCGTGTGTGACAGTTGAGCGCCAAATGACTAAAAATGCCGAGGCATAAACCCCTGCAAGACGGCGCGGGGTGGGCTAAAGTCGGGGCTATGCTCATGCTGTCACATTCCGCAAGGGCCGTGCTCACGCTTGTTGCACTCCTCGCCGGGCCGGCAACCGCACTGGCGGCGGATGAGACGCCCAATCCGTGCACACAAGACGCGATGATCGTCTTCGATGCGTCGGGATCGATGTCCGGCAACATGGTCCAAGGCCTCTTCAGCGCGACGACGCGCATCGATGAGGTGCGAAAAGCCCTGGAGTATGTGCTGCCGGGTGTTTCGCGGCTCCGCAGGATCGGGCTCATCACCTATGGCCCCGGGCCCTACCAGCAATGCAATGTGGCGCTTAACCTTCCACCGACGCCGAACGCGGCAAAGCGCATCATGAGAGTGGTGAATGTGATCGACCCCGCCGGGAAGACGCCGCTGGTGGCCGGGGTGGAGCGGGCCGCAGAAGTGCTGAATTACAAATCCAAACCGGGTGTCGTCGTCTTGCTGACGGACGGTGAGGAGACATGTGGCGGGCAGCCATGCGACTTGGGCAAGATGCTCAAAGAGAACAGTCAGGTCACCGTTCACGTCATCGGCTTCAAGCTGAAGGCGTTCTCGTGGACCGGCGCTCAGAGCATCCTTGACGTGAAGTGCCTCGCCAAGGAGACGGGCGGCCTCTACATCTCCACGAAAAACCGGGAGGAGCTGATCCAGGCGTTCGAGAAGACGCTTGGCTGCCCCATGATGTCGTCTCGCAGCCCGGTCTTGCGGTAGGAGCTCGCCGTCTAGGAGTGCTTGCCGTGCTCAGACGACAGAACGTCGCTGTAATGCACGCGCATGAAAGCCGATGGGTCGATGAGGTTGCCGGCCGCGAGCCGGGCCTTGAAGTCTCCAAGAGAGGCAAAGCCCTGACTGTCCATCCAGTCGCGCAAGCCGCTGAGCAGCGTTCCAATGTGTTGTGGGCCATCCTTCAGCAGAGAAGACGTGGTCATGGTCACATCCGCTCCGACCAGCAGGTACTTCACGACTTCTTTGTAAGTCCAGACGCCGGAGGTCGCCGCGATGGATGCGTTCAGCGAGCCCGACAACAGTGAGATCCACATCAGGGGAAGACGGATCTCGCTGGGGGTGCTGAGTTGGAGATCCGGCTTCATTAGCATCGAGTCCAGATCGATGTCGCCTTCGTAGAACCGGTTGAACAGGACCAGCCCGCCGGCGCCGGCCTCGGCCAGCTGCTTCGCCATGTTGCCCGGTGAGCTGAAATAGGGGCTGAGTTTCACGGCGACCGGTATCTGGACTTGCGCTTTGACGGCCTTGAACAGATCAAGATAGCCTTCTTCCAGCGCCTGCCCCGTCATGCTGGGAGCTGGAACGCGGTAGAGGTCGAGTTCGATGGCGCTTGCGCCGGCCTTCTGAAGCTCCTTGGCGAACTCCACCCAGTCGCCCCGCGTCTCCGCGTTGAGACTGGCGATGATGGGCGCGCGGCCGGGGCTCGAGGCCTGGCGCAGCGTCTCAAGATATGTCTCCAAAACGCTGCTTTTTTGGGCGATCTGCTCCTGGAAAACCGACGCCATCACAACCGCGGCGGCGCCGGCATCAAGCACGCGGTCGATGCCGTCGAGATCCGCGGTGAGCGGCGATGCCGAGGCGACGACAGGGTGATCCAGTTTGAGTCCGAGATAGCGGGTACTCAAGTCCATGACCACTCTCCAGTTTGCCGGAGCCCGTCCCGAAGAGGCTCATCCGGTTTGAGTTGTATGGAATCGACAGAGGCTGGCGACCGGACCTCACGTTAGTTCATCCGCTGCGATTTGAACACCGTGTGGCGGCCGCCACGACGCTGGGGGGACCGCGCCTCCAGCCACTCGAGCAGCCGCTGAAGCAATCGTGTTTAGACAGGGTTCAGAACACCGGCGACAATCGGCGCCGACCCAATGTCAGACGAGGTGGCTGTCGTGAAAGCATCCGACCTGTTGGTGAAATGCCTTGAGGAAGAGGGTATTGAGTACATCTTCGGCGTGCCGGGCGAAGAGAACGCCGATTTCATGATATCGCTGGAGAGTTCCAGCAAGATCAAATTCGTGCTGACGCGGCACGAACAGGGGGCCGCGTTCATGGCGGAAGTCTATGGGCGGCTCACGGGCAATCCGGCCGGTGCGCTGGGCACGCTCGGACCGGGTGCGACCAATCTGATCACTGGCGTTGCCGACTCAAACATGGACCGAGCCCCGATGCTGGTCCTGACGGGGCAGGGCGGGACCGACCGCCTACACAAGGAGTCCCATCAAATCATGGACGTGGTTGGGATGTTCCGGCCCGTCACCAAATGGGGAACCACGATCCTCAATCCCGACACGATTCCGGAGATCGTGCGCAAGGCCGTGCGCGTCGCGCGCACCGAGAAGCCCGGCGCGGTGCATATCGAACTGCCGGAGGACGTCGCGAGCGCCAAGTCCGATGCCAAACCGCTCGTCCCGCACCGGTTCCGGCGCTCCGTTCCCGACGACAAGATTGTCGACCAGGCGTTTGCGATGCTCAAAGAGGCCAAGCGTCCCGTGATCATCGCGGGCAATGGCTGCATTCGCCGCCGCGCCAGCAAGCAGCTACGCCGCTTCTGCGAGAAGACGGGCATCGGCGTGATCAGCACCTTCATGGCCAAAGGCTGCGTCGACATGGACGCCGATTACTGCCTCTATACGGTGGGGCTCGGCTCCAAGGACCGGATATCGGCAGCCATCGACGATGCCGACCTGGTGATCACGCTGGGCTTCGACATGGTCGAATATCATCCGCACCTTTGGAACGCGGCGCGTAACAAACGCATCCTGCACGTCGACTTTCTTCCCGCCGAGGTCGATGAGTACTATCACCCGGAGACGGAGCTCGTTGGCGATCTTGCCCACACGCTATGGATGCTGAACGAGCGGGTCGAAGCGCGCGGACTGCCGGCCTACGACCTCGACTTGCAACACCGTCTCCGTGCGGAGATGGCCGCCGACTTCGCCGAGTACAAAGACGATAAGACGCAAGGCACGATCAGGCCCCAGAAGGCCCTGTGGGATGCACGGCAGGTGATGGGCCCCGACGACATTCTTCTGTCCGACGTGGGGGCACACAAGATGTGGATCGCCCGTCATTACCAATGCCACGAACCCAATACCTGCTTGATTCCAAATGGATTTTGCTCCATGGGCTTTGCGTTGCCTGGCGCCATCGCGGCGAATCTCGTGCACCCGGATCGGCGGGTTCTCGCTGTCGCCGGCGATGCCGGGTTTCTCATGAACGTCCAGGAAATGGAGACGGCCAAGCGGCTCGGCAGCAACATTGCCGTCATGGTTTGGGAGGACCATGCCTATGGGCTCATCGCCTGGAAACAGGAAACGCATTTCGGCCGACACACGGACTTGGCCTTCGGCAACCCGGACTGGACCATGCTTGCAAAGTCGTTCGGCTGGAACGGCCACACCGTGACGGACTCCGCGGACCTGGCGGGCACCCTCAAGACCGCCGTGACCGAGGATGGCCCGAGCCTGGTGGTCATCCCAATCGACTATCGTGAGAATGCTCTTCTGACCAAGAAGCTCGGTGCGATCGAATGTCCGATCTAATGCTTGAGACATCACGCGGACCCGTCGGCTCGCTCACGGTCACCTCGCCTTATGACGGACGGGAGTTGGCGCAGCTGCCGACAGGCGGACCGGGGCATGTCGAAGACGCACTTGCGGCCGCCCACGCGCTGTTTCGCGACAAGAGCGCCTGGTTGCCAGTCCCGGAACGGGTGCGCATCCTCAACAAGGCGGCTGAGATCATGCAGTCGCAGATCGAGGACTTGACTTTGCTGGCGGCCAGCGAAGGCGGCAAGCCGTATCGCGATTCACGCGTCGAGGTTATCCGCGCCATCGATGGTGTGCACCTTTGCGTTGAAGCCCTGCGGGGTCATCCCGGCCATGTCATTCCCATCGGTACGACGGAGGCCACGGCGGGTCGCGTGGCGTTCACGCGCAAAGAGCCCATTGGCGTGGTCGCCGCCGTCAGCGCGTTCAATCACCCTTTGAACCTGATTGTCCACCAAGTGGGCCCGGCGGTCGCCTCCGGGTGTCCCGTGGTCGTCAAGCCTGCGGCGGATACGCCGCTGTCATGCGTACGCTTCGTGGAGATTCTACGAGAGGCCGGACTTCCAAGTGCCTGGTGTCAGGTTCTGATCACCGACGATCTCACCACGGCCGAGGCTCTGGTGACAGACGATCGTGTGGGTTTCTTCAGCTTCATCGGCAGCGCTCGGGTGGGTTGGATGCTGCGCACCAAGCTGGCACCCGGCGCGCGTTGCGCGTTGGAACATGGCGGGGCCGCGCCTTTGGTGATTGCCCCGCCCTACGATCGCGACGGGGCGCTCGCCGCGGTGTTGAAAGGCGGCTTCTACCATGCCGGACAGGTCTGCGTGTCCGTGCAGCGTGTGTTCGTACCGCGCGCTGAAGCCGCCGCGTTCGCGGAGGAGTTGGCCACGCGCGCGCAAGAGCTGGTCGTCGGGCGGCCTGAGGACGAGAACGCGGATGTCGGGCCGCTAATCCGCCCGGGCGAAGTCTCCCGCGTCGACGCCTGGGTCGAGGAGGCGGTCGCCGCGGGGGCGGCGCGCCTCTGTGGCGGCAAAGTGCTTCCGAACAATTGCTATGCGCCGACCGTTCTGCTCGGCCCGCCGAAAGATGCCAAAGTCAGCACGATGGAGATCTTCGGCCCCGTCGTTTGTGTCTATGGCTACGACGATCTGGACGAGGCCGTGGCGCAGGCCAATGCACTTCCCGTCGCCTTTCAGGCTGCCGTCTTCACAAGCGATATCGATGTGGCGACGCGGCTCTTCTCTGGCCTCGATGCGTCCGCGATCATGATCAATGACCACTCGGCGTTCCGGGACGACGTGATGCCGTTCGCAGGGCTGCGCCAGTCGGGCCTCGGCGTGGGCGGCATCCCCTACACCATGGAAGACATGCAGATCGAGAAGATGATGGTGGTGAAGTCCGCCGGGCTTTGATCGCGGTCGGTGCCTTTTTGTTTTGCTCGCGAACCGCCGAGCGTGCAGCCAGACTTAGTTCAGCGCAAGCTTGGCCTGCAGAGCTTCGGCCTTCTTGAGCTCTCTTTCAGCGTCATCTGCGGCGAGCTTGGCGCCGCCTGCCGCATAACGGTCCCTCGCATTGGATAGGAGTTCTATCGCTTCATCCAGCCCGTCTCGTGTTCCTTGCAATTCCGCAAGTGCTGTGAGCGAACGCCCCAGCTCGACATCGGCTTCGATGCGTTGCACGGCGAATTCCTTGCCGACGAGGCTACGGCGCGCCTGCTGCCGATCGATTGCCTCTTGCATAAGTGCCGCATCGTTGGTCAACACGCCCAATGCCCGCATAGCGGCGGCCGTCTCCTGCGCCGCCCGTACCTTGGCGGCGGGCACGTTGATCTCGGCGAACATCTCCTCCACCTCCTGCGCGGTCTTGAGCGCTTCGCGCAGTTGGTCCTCATCCTTGGTGTGCGCGCCCGAAACACTCAAGCCATTGGCAATGGCCCATTTCGCTTCCGCCCAGCCAGTCGCGTTGTCGAGCTCCACCATTCGCGCCTCCGCGGCCGTACAAGCCTTACGGGAGAGCGCAAGATGCTCTTGGGCCGGTGCTGATAGGCTCTCGCCGTCCGCATCGAGCCGAAGAGCCGCTGCAAAGTGCGCCTGACATCGGCCCAAGTCGATCGCCGCCGTCTGTTGCTTGACCTCAATCTCGTTGCCTTGCGGCTCAAGCTCGTCCAGGAGCGCAAGACTCTTCTCTGCGCTTGGGACGCCCGACGTGAAGAGGGCATCGGAGATCAGAAGCGACGTAAGCTCTGTGGCCGCGGTCACGGCCTTGACCGTCCGGTGATTGGCCAAGAGGAGGGAGCGAAAGTTCTCCTGGTTGTCTATGGCGCTCTCCAGCGCCTTGGCGTCGATGAACCAGACCGCGCGGTGGAATTCCGCCGTCGACAGAAGCTGGCGCAGCCGTGCTGAATCCCGCGGCGCCGTGTCCGACGGGGTTGTCTCCAAAGCTTGCGAGAAACTCTCTACGCTCGCCTCCAACAGCGGCTTGGCTTCATCGGCGTCGCTCTGCACCGCGCGCATCAACTGTAGCTCGCCCAAGTAACGTTGAACGCGGGCGCTGGAAAGCTGGTTATCGGTCTTTGAAAGATCAGCAAGAACGACCTCAAGTTGGTCAGCCGCCTTGGCAAAACTGCTCATGGACTCATCGGACTTTCCCGACAACACCTGAATCTGACCCGCCAACTTGTGCATAATCCCAGAGAGATATGCATATTCCCCGTCCGTGAACACACCCTCCGCGTGGAGTTTGTCGAAACCCTCCGATAACTCGTTTATTGTCGCCGTAAACTCGGACGCTTGATCCTCGCCAATTTGGTTAACCTGCAAGGCAATCAGGGAAATGAGATCGGCAAGGATTTCCGCGAAGAGAAATGGATGCGCCTTCCAGATGTCCGAGGAGAAGAGATCGTTTATGATCTGCATTGCTCGGGGATCGTCCCCTTCCGCGAGAAGCGCCGCGCCGATTTGCAACCGCGCTGCATCGATGTTCTCTCGAATTTCAGCGCGTGTCTCTTTATCGAGGGAGTCCGGAATCTCATCTCTCAGCGTCTTCAGTCGCGGCAGCCAGTCGTAAAGCTCTTGAGCGCGCGCCGGAGCAAGATAATCGCCCCGTTGGTTCCAAGCATTGGCGCCGGCGCCGACCACCATCCCGGCAAGCGCACCGCTGATCTGTTCGGAGAACTTGCTCGGGATCGTGATCTCGTAAATCTCGCCGGCGGAGGACTTGTCCTTCCCCCCGCGTGTCACGATGCGTAGCTCAAGCCTCTCTGTTTCCGGGAAGGCGCGTCCCCAGATCAAAAGATCGGCGTTTTGATCTTCGAGCCATTGAAGCCCTTCGGCATTGGCTTCGACGATGTGCTGTCGCACGTTTCCATGCTCGGGTAATTCCAGCCTCTGTGGATAGAGAGTGACGTCGACGCTGGAGCTCCCATCCGCAGTTATGGGGAATTGGCGCTCCAGTGCATTGCGGACCTGAGAGACGAATTCGTTTCCCGGGTCGTCCTGCAGGCGCGCCAGGAGAATGCCGACGCGGTCTCCCGCAAATGGTTGTGGTGCCCGAATAAACTGATCTGCATAGTCGTCATACAGCCCTTCGCCGTAAGTCCAGATGAGGGTGAGAGCCCCTGCAATGACCGTCCAGATGACCGGGCTTGCGAGAGGGTGTTCATACCATCGCTGCGCTGGCGCGGCCGCTGCCGTGCTCGGCGTTGAGCGGCGTCTCGGTTTCGACGATCGTTTGCGGGCCGTCGATGAGACCTTTTTCTTGGCGGTTTTTTTGGCGGTTGCCATGCGCTTCAAGTCACGTGGTGCATCCCAGACGGCAGGCTACAATATGAAGCCGTAGAATGAAAAGGTGGACGACAGCGCTTGACTGCCGCGTCTTTGACGGGATCATCGGGCTTGAAAAGAGGAGACCTTTGTCCTGACGTATGTGACAGGTCTTCGTGATGCGACTCCGGAGGTGGGTCTCGTATGAAGCGCAGTGCCCGACCGATGCCAGATGGGAGCCGGTTCCCATTGCGCCCTCGAGTTCTCAAAGCGTCGGGCGCCGTCCTTTGCGCCCTTGGGCTGTCGGTTGTCGCCTTGCCACCATCGGTGTCATCGGCAGCGGTTGACGCCGGCCCCAAGACCATTCCTGCATATTGCAGGGACGCGAAGCCTGCTGACCTGCCTCCACCGACAAGCCTGTCGCCCGAAGACTATGAGGTCCGGCTCCATGACTTTTTGAACGCGCGGACCTACGCGACGCTCGGCTGGTGTGTCGACAAGCCGATGGCCGACAATTTTGTCCGCGACACCGGCCCTTTTATCGACGGCACCTACTATGGGACCCATCCGGCTGTTCGGGTCTACTACTCACCGGAGGCCATGGAATGGATCACCGGCGATCGCGAGGCGCCAATCAAGGACGGCGCCATAATCGTCAAAGAGATGTTCCCGCCGCCCGCGGCCCGCTACGAGGGTCTTCCGGAGGATGAGGTTGCCGACAGGCTGACGTCGTGGACTGTCATGGTACGCGACGCGGCCGGCGCCAAGGACGGCTGGCACTGGGCCGACTTGAGACGAAAGAAGCCGGCGGCGGGTTCCGAGAAGTCGGTCCACTTGAACTATCCGGACTCCGGGTTCGGCCAGTACTGCGTCCGGTGCCACGCCTCAGCCGCGCATCATTCGACATTCTCGACGACGCGCAACATCAAAGGGTTTCCCGGCGAACCAATCCGCTACCGGGTCGATGACTCGTGGCGTGAGAGCGCGAAAGAGCAGCCCGACGACGCTCAACACACTTTGGGGGAGCAGGAGGCCGCGGAGGCAAGCAAGACCGTGCAGCGGCTCAATGCGCCCAATCCCGATTTCCTGGCGTTGTTTTCGTCGGCAGCGCTCCCCAGCCAGAATGCCATACGAGGGCTTCCGAGCGAAAGGGAAGACCGTGTCGTCGCGCCTGGTGAAGGCAAATCTGGATTCCTGAGCTCCGACCAATGCATGAGCTGCCATGCGGGCCTTAACAGCCACGCGATATCCGGTCCGAACTTGTTCCTGGAGACGGGGCCAACCTACGGTGAGGGGTACAATGTCTCCCACTACGGAGAATGGCGCTGGTCGCCCATGGGCCTGGCCGGGCGCGATCCCATCTTCCACGCGCAACTCGACACGGAGATCGCGCTGCTGGAACGGCAGTTTCAGTCCGAGCCGGAGAAGGGGACAAAGTTTGTCAGGCACTTGGAGAATCTGTGCTCGAGCTGTCATGCGCCGATGGGCCAGCGGCAGCTTGCCGAGGACGCGGACGCGGCAGGATTGGACCCGCTGTTCAGGCGCGAGTATCTCTATCTTGGCCGGGAGGACCGCGACCACCCCTATCACAAATACGGTGCGCTTGGCCGCGATGGCGTCAGTTGTGCCTTGTGCCATAGCGCGGGTTCGCCGGAGCTTGTCTCCACCGACATCGACGCTCTAAAGACCTACTTGGCCTCGGCGACGACCGGGCGTTTGCCGAAAGGCGAGCCGGACGAGCTCTACGGACCGCTCGAGGATGACGATATCGTGGCCCGGCCGATGGAGAATGCCCTCGGCATAACCCCCAAGCATGATCCCTTCATCAAGAGTTCGCGCCTTTGCGGCTCGTGTCACGTCGTCAACCTTCCGAATGTCGATCAGCCAATCCCGCCCGAGCAGCGAACCATGCTCGACGAGGATCCCGTCGAGCCCTTGTTCGCGCCGTTCAAGCACACGCTCGAGCAGGCGACCTATTTGGAGTGGCTCAACAGCGCCTACCAGGACGAATATCCGGCGTACAACAAGACGCCCGAGCACGCGATGAGCTGCCAGGGCTGTCATATGCCGGAGAATTTCACGAGCGCAGACGGCAAGGTGCATGTTGATCCCTTGAAAGGCCGCATTGCCGCCATTCAGGACCACACCCATCCCGAGGCCGACCATTTGGAGGTGGCGGATGACATCAATGTCCGCTTCCGCGAGTCGGGGATCAGCCGGCACAAGTTCCTCGGCCTGAACGCCATGCTCTTGGCGATGTTCCAGCAGTTCAACGAAACGCTGGGCGTTCGCAAGATCGATTTCATGACCGGCGCCGACGGCCTGTCCCAGGCCATGGAAAGCTATCTCAAACAAGCGCGCGCCGGCACGATTGACCTCAACGTTGAGACCGAGCTGAGCGAGGAGTCCCTCCTGACCGTCGATGTCGAGGTGACGAACAAGGTCGGGCATCGCTTCCCCAGCGGTGTCGGCTTCCGGCGAGCCTTTATCGAGCTGCGTGTCGTCGAAGAGACGGAGGAGGGCGATCGGGTTCTTTGGAGCTCCGGCCGGACCAACTCAGTCGGGGCCCTCGTCGATGAGACGGGCGCGGTGCTGCCCACCGAGTTTTTCGAGCGCGGACCCGACGGGGCCCAGCAGTACCAACCGCACCACGAAGTCATCACACGGCAGGATCAGGTGCAGGTCTACGAGGAGCTGATCAAGGACGCGAAAGGCGACTTCACGACAAGCTTCATCCGGCGGCAAAAGCACTTGAAAGACAACAGGCTCTTGCCGCTCGGTTGGCAATTGCGGGGCCCGCTGCCTGATCGGTACGAGCAACTCAAATACTACATCGAGGCCACCCATCCCGGTCAGGACGCCATTCGCGATGCGGACTATGTCGATGGGAAGGGGAGGGATCGGGTTCGGTACCAGATGTCGCTGCCCGAAGGCGTGGACGCCGACAAGGTCACGGTGCACGTCGCCCTCTACTACCAATCGATTCCACCCTATTGGCTGCGCCAGCGCTTCGAGACCGCGCCGCACATGCCCGCGACGCAGCGTCTGTTCTATATCGCCAGCCACCTGAAACTGGACGGAACGCCGCTCGAAGACTGGAAGCTGCGACTGGCGACCGCGAGGGCGAAGGTCTCACCCTAAGTCGCGATCAGGCCGTTCCGAAACGTGCGGGGCTGTGTACGATTCGATCAGCCGGTCGAGGGCGTTGCGCGAGACGGCGTTGTAGCTTTCGTCGAACCCAAGCGTCGCCACCATTTTCCAGTGCCCATACATGACGATGACGATCAGATAGCCCAGCTCCTTGCAGTGATCCTGGCTCAGACTGGGGTAGCTGATCTGGATCTCGTGGGCGAGCGTCATCTGAAGGAGCGAGTACTGGTCGAACAGCGTCTTCTTGACCCGCTCACTGGTGGCCGCATAGGCGAACATCGCGTCATAGACCGTGTCGTCGGCCGGTTTGGGCAGGCCCTTCTCGGTCAGGAAGTTGAAGTAGAAATCGAGGAAGAGCACCAGCCGCCGGCTGTCGTCGGCCATGATGATGCCCTTCATCAGGCAGTCCTTGTATGTGGCAGCAAGCCAGTCGCACAGGCTGACGGCCAGGTCCTCGATGTCGTTGTAGTAGTACCGGACGAGCTGCCGCGACATGCCGCCGGCCTGGGCGATTTGGTCGAAGCTCGGCAAATGCACCCCGTGGGCTTCCGTTGCGTCGTACATCGCCCGCACGATTTCCTCGCGCCGGATTTCTCCGATCTCCTTCGCCATTACCGGGCTCCTTTCCGTGGTACGGCCGCGCCAAATACGATCATGGCGTGCATATTTTTCAAGAAATTTTCCATCGGTTGCGCCCAGCTTTCGATTTGAAAGGCGTTTTGCCTGTAACAAGAGAGACCGGGCTCGGCACGCCTCGCTGCCATTGGAAGGCTAACGGCCTGAAAACGCGCCTGACCTAGAGCGGCGTGTTTGATGCCGATTTCACGGTGCGCATCGCCCGTTTGCGAAATGAAAAATCCTTCAACAGGTTGACAAGAAAGGGCTTTTGCCGCCTGCTTTGTCGCATGCGGGGTCGGGGGGCTTTCCGATGGATGACGACGAAGCAGCGTCGAACACCGAGCTGTCGCAACGGGAGCGGGAGATCGTTCAGCTTCTCGCGCGTGGCTGGACGAATTCGGCAATCGCCTCGAAACTCGGGATCACCGAGCGGACCGTCCTGCATCATGTGGGAACGGCCAAGGACAAGCTTGGCTGCAAGACCCGCCCGCATCTCGTGGCGCTGGCCCTGAAGCGGGGGCTCATCCAATGAGTTCGCCGGCTGTCCGATTTGGCGCCTGTGGCCCCGCGGCAACAGTCGCCCTAAAACCGCTGGTTGCAAACAGATTTCCAGGCGCCATTGCAGGTTTCGACAATGGCCGTCCAAACACGGCTGGGTAGTGTAACCAGGCGTTGTACCTGTCGCGTATCGCGGCACGTCGCATGAAATGGGGCTGGGGGGCTCAACGATGAACCGTCGCGACAGACGCCGGGCGCGCGCCCTTGGTGAGAAGCCCTCTCACGCGCATGCGGACCAGTTGGCGCCGATTTCGGGTCAGGCGGGTGCCGCAATCTTGCGCGCAGCGCGCTCCAACACGCGGGTCCTACTGCTGAGTACGGCGCTCGCCTCGACCTTGCTGCTTGGGACGATCGCGGCGCCGACACCGGCCTCCGCGCAGGTGCCTTGTCTTCCAGGGACCTTCCCACCGCCCGGGCCCATCAGCATCACCACGCCAGTGGGCAATATCAACTGTGTCAACGGCTTCGACCGCAATGATGGCGGCACGGGCATCGTCATCGAGTTGGTGACGGATACCCCGAACGAAACCATCACCCTGGACAATAGCGGCACTCTCACGGCCGCAGCCCCGGCCGGAAACGCCTTTGGCGTCTATACGAAGACCGTCAACACTGGTGGTCTGATCACGATAACGAATATCGGCGATCTGGCGATCAGCGCACCACAGGGGGAGGCGAGAGGTCTTTACGCCAATACGGGGAACGGCGTTGCCGGCGCGCCGTTCAGTCAAGTCTCGATCACGAACTACGGCGGCATTGCGGTCACGGCCCGGGACGCCACGGACGGTATCGATGTGGAGACGACTGGTGACGATAGCGCTGGCACCATCATCAACACGGGAAACATAGTCTCGACATCGCTCAATGCTCGGGCCGAGGGCATCGACATCTACACGCGCGGCGCCCGGAGTAACGTGACCGTCGACAACAGGGGGGCGTTGACCGTTGACGGTGGCCAAGACGCAAACGGTATCGAGGCCGATACCTTCGGGAACGACAGCTATGTGAGGGTCACCAATTCGGGTCCCATTGATGTCCTCGCGAATGGCGGCGCTACCGGCATCAAGTCAAACTCGGCGACCTCCCAGCACATCGACAGCAGCGGCGATATCACAGCAACAAGCACGACCGGCATTGCGTTCGGCATTAGTGCTGGGTCCGTGGACGCTCAACACATCAACAGCCGAGGCGATATTGCGGTCACGTCCATCCAGAGCTTTGCCCAAGGTATTAGCGCCGCATCCGACACCACCCAACGCATTCACAGCAGCGGCGACATCACGGCAACGAGCATCGGGAGCAACGCCTCTGGCATTGCGGCGACCGCCTTCGGGGAGAGCCAAGACATCGGCAGCAGTGGCGCTATCACGGCAACCAGCAATGGCGGTAACGCCTTTGGCATTGCCGCGAGTTCACTCGGACGTCAAAGCGTCACCAATAGCGGCGACATCGCGGCGACCAGCAATAGCGGCGCCGCCTCTGGACTCTCTCTGGCCTCCATCGAGCGTCAAAGCGTCAAAAATAGCGGCGACATTCATGCAATCACCAATGGCGCTGGCTTCGCATTTGGCATCAGTGTGGACACCACAAGCTCGCAAAGCATCCACACAAGCGGCAACGTCACGGCAATCAGCAGGAACGGCGATGCCTTTGGCATCCTGGCAGTCGGTGTCGATACGCAAACGATCCACAACAGCGGTGACATCAAGGCAAGCAGCACTGGTGGGAACGCCTACGGCATCTTGGCAACCTCGGCAGGCTCGCAGCGCATTGTCAATTCCGGTTCCGTCTATGCCGGGGGCGCGAACAGCATCGCAATTCAGGCGGCCACCGTCCTCGACACCACCATTGCGAACACGGGCAAGATCGGGGCGCAGTCTCACTTCGCTATTAATGTGGCGGGGTCCAGCAGGACCGATATCTATAACGCCGGTACGATCACCGGCTTTGTCGATCTGACGGATCAGCGCGACCGGTTCTTCAACCAATCCGGCGGTGTGTTCGAGGCCAAGCTGACGAGCAGCTTTGGCGGTGGCGACGACCTCTTCGTCAACGAGGTGGGCGGCACCGTGCAGGCGGCGACGGACGGTTCGAGATCCGAGACGACCCGGTTCGTAGCTCTTGAGACCTTCCGCAACCGGGGGCTCATATCCACGGTGGATGGCCAGGCAGGGGACCGCTTCATCATCTCCAACACGGTTGATGGCACCGACCTCAACTTCGTAGGGGGCTCCGGCTCGATGCTGGCCCTCGATGTGTTCCTGGACGGTCCGGCGTCACCTGCCGATACCTTCACCATCCAGGGCAACGTGTCCGGGACGACCTGGGTGACTATCAACAACACCAATCTCGGACCTGGCACCTTCAACCCGACCGGCATCCCGGTCATCTTCGTGGACGGCGAGACGCCGAGCGAGAGCAACTTTCAGCTGGTGCAGCCCGTCGACACGGGCTTCTTCAATTACGATCTGTTCGGAGTGCAGACCGGCTCCGGCTTCTGGGAACTGCGCAGCTTCCCCGGCGGCGGCGCGCATCTTCTGCCGCAGCTCGTGACGGCTGCCCAGGACATCTGGCATCAAGGGTCGAACACCTGGTTCGACCGCACAGCGGACTTGCGCGTGCTGCTGGCGGGCGGAATGGCGCCGACGGCTTACGATCCTGGCGGCAAGTCGCTTGAAGCGGCAGGGCCTTATCCGCTGACGCCCGCGGTGTGGGCGCGGGGCTCCGGAGGTTGGCTCGACCGCGACGACAGCGCCAAGACGCGCGCCTATGGCCGCAACTACAGTTTCGATCTCGACCGCGAGTTGACCACGCTCGATTTTCAAGTCGGGGTGGACCTCGGCAAGCGCGATGTGTGGTCTGACGGCGACGCGCTGGTGTTCGGTATGCTCGGCGGCTTCGTCTACGGCGGTCTCGATTACGACGCCATTCCGCGCAACTTCGACTTCTCCGGCGGCCAAGTGGGCGCCTACGCCACCTATCTCAACGGTGGCCTCTTCGTCGACACGCTGCTCAACGTGCATCTTTATGAGCTGTCGACGGCGACGCGGGGTTTCCCCAGCTCCCTCGACGCGAACACCGTGGGCCTCCGCACCGACACTGGCTACCGCTTCGGCTCCTTCACCGGTGGCGCGTTCCTGGAGCCGCTCGCCACCATCGAGGTCCTCTGGGCCGACATCGATGGGTTCTCGTTGGGCGGCAACCGCGTCTCCTTCGATGACGATGCGAATGTCAGGGGCCGTTTGGGCCTGCGTGCGGGCACCACCATGGAGGCATGGCACGGCACGATCATGGAGCCCTTCGTCATCGGCAGCGTCTGGGGCAACCTCTCCGACGACAACTCGGCCACGCTCGTCTCCAACGGGCGCACGTTCAGTTTCCAAGACGACTTGGAAGATGTGTGGGGCGAGATCTCCGGCGGCGTGAACTTCTTCAACTTCTCCCAGACCACCGCGGTGTTCGCCAAGGTCGATGTGACCGTCGGCGACGACATCTCCGGCGTCGGCGGCAAAGCCGGCATGCGCGTCAATTGGTAAGCTCCGCACGAGCTCGATTGCCACGCTCGGACGCCTGCGAGACGGTTTGTGATAGGCGATTTACGTGTCGATTGCTCAGACCTAAGAGCGTACTATTTCGATCATTGCTCAGTGGGGATTGGAGATCGACGATGATTGTTTTGAGGTTTGTGCCGGTTTTGGTTTTGATCGTCTCTGCTCAAGCGGTCGCCTATGACGGATTCGAAGCAGACTTTGTGACGTGCACCCAAGGAAATGCCAGAGGCGAGGTCGTCACGGCCTGCACGAGGCTGATTGACAATGCCGCGGCCGAGAACGCCGTCGTTGGAATGTTCTACGGGCTGAGGGCCTCACACAACGACGACGCGGCGCAGAACTGTTCCGACGCCCGCAAATCCCTGGAACTGGCCGATGATGATGCGATCAAGCAGCTTTCGCAGCAACTCATTGATGCGAACTGCTGATCGTCGGTCTGGCAGACCGGCTGACGGTTCAGAATGGGATTGTGAGCTGCTGCGTCAGCGCCCGGATGGCTTGTAGGTCTTGTGCGCCTCGTCTCGCTTGGCCTCTAATTCGCTGCATGCGACACGGTCTAGGATCCGGAGCGCGCGGTCCGCGTGCTTCGCCGTGGTCCGGTAATGCACGAAATAGAGCCGATCGCCGACGACGTAGAATGCGGAGTCCGAAATAATGGCATCTCGGAACGGATCGTAGACGCCACCGTAGTAGATCGTCGGAATGTAGTAGTTGTCCTTTTTGGACCAGACATCGATGGTCCCTTTGACGACATTGGCGAAGGCATCGCCCTCGATCGGCTCTATGGAAACCGCCGAGAAGTCTTCGGCCAGCGAGTAACCGTCTGGCTTGAAGGCGTCGCTTGTGGAGATCGTCCCGGAGGCGTTCGGTGAAACCCAGCACCCCACGAACTTGGTCAGTTGACTAGGCGTGTCACTCGCGGACACAGGCCCCGTGCTCAGGCCAATAGAGCTGGCGAGCATTGCCACAGCCCAACCCCGGATACGTGCAGACATCGTCAGGTCCTCCATTCTCAAATGCACTGAAGCAGGCGCGCAAGTTCGCGCCCGTGCCTCCTAAAACGGGATGCTGAGCTGCTGGGTTATGGCCCACGCCGGTGGGATACCGGGCTCTGCGCTCGGGTCGGGAATGTAGCTCAGGTATGTCGCCGTATAGATGGGACCCGTAACCTGTGCCTGATAATACCCCTGGTAGATTGTTTCGCTGACTTCGAGAGGTGATCGGCCCCACGCGATGCCTGCGCCGAAGGAATCTTTGGGACGACTGCGAACCAGCCCGCGAAACGTCAAACCGCCGCCGACATAATATTCGTAGGGCAGCGTCTTGGTGTCAGCCCAGCCGACTTGGAAGAATGCACTGATCCCGGCGTTGTCGATCGGCTCCGGGTCGCGATACCAAATCTGCTGGGACCCGATGACATAGTAGCCGGTGGCGCCGTTCTCGGTGGCGCCATCCTCACCGGTTAACTCGCCCGTCTGTTTCCATCCACCGACCGCAATGCTTCCGGGTTTGTCTTCCGGACCCCACAGCCAATTCCTGCCGACTTCGGCGATGTGGTAGTAGTAGCCGTTGAACTCTGGCAGCAACTCGAGCCCAGTGGTGACGCCACGTGCTTGGTTGCCGTCAAACACGGCGTAAGCAGCATAGATCTCCTTATTTGGCACCCAGCTGCCGGTGATGCCGTACGCGGTCTCATAGAAGCCGGGGAACGTGTTGAACATTGTCGCGGGTGTGTAGAGGGGCCCGAAGAGAAGGCTTGACACAACGCCGATATCCCGTGGACGCGCTGTCGTCAGGACCGGGCGGACAACGTTGGCGAAATCTCCGTTCGGATTCGATTTGCCCACGCGAAGAACAAAGCGATCATCAAACATCTTCTGACGCCACCAAGCCTGCACGAGTTCTGAGCGGTGCAAGGGTGGCACGCCGCCGATCGCATTGTAGCCGAGCTCTGTGCCCGCATCGTCATTGGTCGTACCGCTGTTCAGCTGCATGAACTGCACGCCGACCGCGCTGCCTTTCAGGCCGTGGGTGCGTTCCAGGTCTACGCGCAGGTTGACAATGAGCTGGCTGTTAAACGTAGTGCCCGGATCGAGTCCACCCGACATTAGATAATTTCCGGCACTGTTATACACGCCGCCAAGCTCCCAGCCGTCTTTGAGGCCAAGTTGGCGCCCCAGCCAGCCAGTTCCCGTCGTATCTTCGATCGCTGCCGGATTGCCGCTGATGCCAATAGACTGTCGGCGGGAACTTGGGCGGGCCGCGCTTCCCGCTTCGCTGTAGCCTGCCTGGCCGGCCCCGGTGCGCGCGTCCTCGGCCTCCGCATGCGCAGGAATCAGTGCCGCAGTGACGAGCGTCAGTGCGGCGACGGCGATACTTTGGCTACGCCTCATGGCCTCGATTGGCCGCCCCCAAGTGACACGAGCGTAGCAAGATTCTGGCCTTGCGTCTTGATCCACTGGACCGCTCATTCGATCGAGCCGACGACACCGGCGACCAGATAGTCGGTCCTCTGCAACTCAGGCGCGTACGGGCCATAGCGCTTGCCCGCTGGAATGACGATCTTGCCGGCATTGTCCCGGATAGGTCCAACGAAGATTGGCTCGTCAGCCTTCATCGCAGCAATGGCAGCCTTGGCAGCTTGGATCGCCTCCGGCGTTGCGCCGGCCCCGAATGGGCTCGACGTCACATAGCCCTTGTCATAGCCACCAATGACAAAGTCGGGCAGTGGCCTTCCTGTCCGCGCCTTCTCAACAAATTGCCGGTACATGCGAGCCCACACATATTCGGCGCCTGTGATGTATCCCTTCGGCGCCAGGGGTCCTTGATTGTAGGCGTGGCCGCAAGTCCTAACGCCACGAGCCTCGGCGGTCTCGATAACGGCCTTCGGGCTATCCAAGTGACACGTGATAACGTCGCAGCCATCATCAATGAGCCTGTTGGTGGCTGTCACCTCCGGCGACTCAGATTCCCATCCTCCAGTCGTTGTGATGTGAACGGTTGCCTTCGAATTGGTCTTGCGACTGCCGAGAAGGAACGAGTTGACGTTCAGCAGAACGGAACCAGAGGTTTCACCGATGACGAAGCCAAGTTTGTTCGTTTTCGTACAGAGACCTGCAGCAACGCCGTTCACGTAGTGAGCTTGATGGATCAGCGCGTTCTGGCTGCCGAGGTTGTCGATATCCGTGTTTTCGGGAAGGTCGGAAAGATGCCGGAAGGCGATCTGCGGATTGTTCTTTGCGCCAGCGTAAAGAAAGGGATCTTTGCCATAGGATGTCGAAAAGATCAGCTTGGCGCCGTCCGGTCGAACAAGGCGCTTGATTTGGTCGGCATAGGCTTTGTTCTGCGGGGTCTTCTTTCCGCTGGCGTAGTCGGTCGTCTCCGGCAGATACTCAGCTTCGACCACATTGGTATTGGGTAGGGCCCCCAAAACCTCGGCGGCGTCGGAAAACGACTGGTTCCATCCCCAATCGATGCGCGGGCCGATATAGACGAACCCAACGGTGAAGACGTCGGCGCCGGTCGCCGGTCTCGGTGTGACGATGCCGATCAGCCCGCAAGCGCCGATCGACGCCACGCCGGCGATCACATGACGGCGCGTTGGTTTCGAAACGGACACACGCACCTCCTTCGGTGGCTGTCAGAAAACGTCCCACGCCTAGTCGCCGCCAACAAGCGGCAAGGTCGAGGTCGCTGCCTCGTAGACCTCTCCGAGTTTCTTGGCGACGACTGTCTTTGCGTCGGCGGTTGGCCGCATGAAATCGAATTTCAGGACCTTCGCCGATTTGTCGGTGTTCGAGATGCCGCTGACCAGAAGGTCTGCCCCGGTTGTCGTGCTGGTCGTTGCCACGCGAACGCCGCCAACACCATCGAATGGCTCGAAGTTGTAGATCTCGTTGAACGTCGGCAGCTCACCATGCTCAACCGGGCTCTTCAGTTCCCCGACGGGCCCGCCGTCTAGGGCGGATCCCGTCGAGAAGATCTTGACTTTACCGTTCTCGGCCAGCTGGCTGACGACAATGCGCTTTGCGCCGCCGAGTTGCCCGTAGAGCCAGCCTGTGGTCAGCGAGACGCCGCCGCGATAGTCGGGCCCGAACGGCGTGAACTCCGCCATCTTCGCGGGTTTCCCGTCACCCTGAGAGCACATCTCCAGTGGCACATTGGTCTCGTTGATCTTGATTGGCGCCGGCTTCATGAGCCAGTAGTCGAAAACCTTGATGACCGCCGGGCTGCCGGGGCCGGGCGCGGTGACGATGCTGTTGCGGCCCGAGGTTGTGCTGACGAAACCCGACGCGACTTGCACACCGGAGGTGTCTCTAGGGTAGGGCTTGAAGGATGAGAAGAGGGTGGGCGCGGAGTCGGCTGCATAGGCGAATACCTTCACCTCGCCTTCGATGCCCGGTCCGGAGGCGACAATAATGTTGTCCGACGTACCGCCGTCGATGTCCGCCGCGGCCACGTCAACGCCACCTGTGGCGTCTCCATCAAAGGCCTTGAAGCGCGTCAGCTCAGTCTCGAAGGCTCCTTTGCCGTCCGATGCCTTTCCAGAAAACACCACGACTTCCGGAGCTTGCCCTTTTGGGGCTCCGACGACCAGATCGTAGACACCATCACCGTTGACGTCCCCCATGGCTGTGCTCGGCATGGCATTGACGTCAGCGAATGGCGTAACCGTGGTCATGAGGCGATCGCCATCGCCGTCATAGACTCGCACTGTTGCCGGCTTGCCATCTTCTCCTGGCTCGGCGACTGCATAGGTCGAGACGCTGGGGATGATGTTCACCATCAGCATCAAGCCGTTGTCTTCGTGATTGAGACGGTGACAGTGCATCACGAAGAGGCCGGTATAATCTTCAAACTTGGTCCTGAGAAACAACTCTGCAGGTACACCGACATCTTCGCCGACGAGAAGCGTGGGCCGTGAGAGCTCCGCGGTATCCGCGTTCCAGGCACCGGGGCCCACCGTCGATCCGGTAAGGGGATTGTAGATGTGTGTCACCTGGAAGTCGTTCACGTGGATGTGGATGGGATGGGAGTCGTTGTTGAAGTTGTAGACTCGCCATTCCTCGACGGTGCCGAGCCGAGGCTGCAACAGCGGCGCGTTGGGAAAGCCCTGATTGTTGAAGGCATAGACGAAGGCTTTCGGGTCGTTCTTGTTGGCCAGCGAATTGAGGAAGCCACCCGTAGACCGCAGCGAGCGCACGACATCAGGCTTAACGGCGGCGGTATCGAAGAATCCGGTATTGGGGGCATTGATGGGCTGCCCTATCTCGAATTCGGCGCTGACGCCCCGCTCTCCTGACGGTACGGCTTTGGCCAGCCTTTGGGTAGGAAATACGAAGAACCCGTCATCATGACTAATCGCGGAAGGAAGCGCGCTCACTACGCCTTTGATGGCCGGCGGGTTGCCGGTGCCGTCATTGGTATAGAGGATTCCTGGCTCGCTGACAGTCGTGTAGCCCTCACCGACCGGCGGCATCTCTAAGATGAGATCCCCGGTCTCCGGCATTGTCACCGCAATCGCATAGCGCGTTGCAGGCGGGATCAGAAGCGTTGTGCCGTTGTCAGTCGGCGGCGTGCGCACAAACTCGCCGGGATTGCCGTCGGTCGCCAAGATCCTGAATTGCGGATGCTTGCCGGTCGCCGTCTCCGTGAGCTGGACCCGCATATAGGCCATGTCGCTGATATTGGAGAGCACCCAAATCTCAGTCTGCCCGGGTTTGCTCTTGATGATTGGCTGGAACTGGCCGTTGACCGTGAACTGCACGTCGCGCTCATAGTCGGGGAGCGTTGGGTCGGCCGGGATCGTGCGGCCCTCTCCGCCCGGATTCTCTTGGAACGTTTGAAGATTGCTCGGGATGAACTGCATGCGCCCACGATTGTTGTTGACGCTAAGGTGGCCGCTCCACCAAACGGTGAAATACTCAGTTCCGATCTCGGAGTCTAAGAAGTTGACGGGCGCAAGCAGCGGCCGATAGGTGCCGGCCGCCAGTTCGTCGTCTTTTGGTGGTGTCAGCGTGCTGACATATTGGCTCCAATTGGGATTGTTGACCGCCGCCATGCCGCCTTTGCGGTCAAACACGAAATTGTATTGGAGAATCATGTTCCGGATGGGGAGTGCCTTTTCCGTCACGAGAGGAATGTTCCCGTCCAGTCGCCCCACCGCGAGAACTCCCGCGAGACCCAGATAGGTTTGCGGCGCGGTCAATTGATGCAAATGCGGGTGGTACCAGAACGCGCCATGAGGATGGTCGTCCTCGATCTTGTAGGTATAGGTGTTCGAAAGACCGGCGGCCACATGCAGGAGTACGTTGTCTGAATTGCCCTTGGGACTAATGCGCAGTCCATGTGTGTGTAGGTTGATTGGCGCTTGCGTCAGTTGCTCCGGATAGAGCGGCACCGTTTCGTCTTTGGCAGAGAATGCGGGATCGTAGAAGTCGCGAATCGTGAGCCCCGCCAGCGCATTGTCCAAATGCACGATCAGCGTATCGCCGGGATAGACCTGTAAGGTCGGGGCAGGGTACTGGTTTTTGCCCGTCTTGCTTCCATCGGATGTGGTGCCCCGGATGACCTCGTAGCCAAAGAGTAGAAAGTTCTTCACGGGCTTGGCGACGGTATCGAGCGTGGCTTCGCCTTGCTGTGCCGTGAGCCTAACCTCGAGCACGCCGTTTTTGCTGGCGATGACGATAGGCTCTTTCAACTCCTGCCGAACGGATGGATCAATCGTGGGGGAGACGGAGTCTTGTGCCCACACCGAGTTTGGCAAACCAATTTTCTGCCCGATCCATGTGACGGTCAGAAGCCCAACCGCGATAGCGAGGATACCGGCGCAGGCTAGCGCGCCAAATCGCCACGAACCTTGTTTCGAGCTTTGCATGCCTCAACCTCAGCTGCTCAAAAAGTGTATCGACCAAAACGCAACGCTGTAAACGTCCTATTCCGGACGGCAGTTCACGGCGACGACCTTTACCTTAACGCCCGCCTTACCATCGCAGCCCAACCGGTTCTCTGCGCCGAATGGCGGGTCGATATAGTACTCGAAGTCGTCTTTATCGTCGGAAGGCATGACGCGATACATCTTGTAGGGCCCCGAATCGCACATGAGCTCGCGGCTATCGACGAAGAGGGAAGCCGGCAACACTAAGATATGGGTTTTGTCGCGTGCGGCGGCGCACCACTTCTTTTCCAACTCGTCATAGGTCTTGGCCTTCACGATATTCGGCCAGGCGCTATCATCATCAGGCGCGGCCAAGGCCGGGGAGGCGGCCAGCAGGAGAGCTGCAAGACAAGCGGCCGAATGTGCCGGTGAAGTCCATTTGTGTTTCATGACAGGGGGCTCCCGGTTCGCCGATGGCGTGACATCTGTGAGACTGGCTCGGCTGCCATAGACCGTAGACAAGACGTTGCAGTTGTTGCGGGCGTCTGCGCGCTGGCGGCCTGGCGCGCTCCTCGCAGCGCATCCGGGTCGTCGATGTCCAGAAGGCATCGTTCGTCGGTCCATCGCACCGCGATGCACGAGTCCCTGGCTTCTGTCAGCAGCGCCTTGCCGCCGCCGTGTCCACTCAACCGCATGAGTCGCCCGAAAAAACGGCGTGGCCAGATCACCGGGTTCCGCTGTTCTCCCGAACGCGTCACCGGAAAGACGATCGCCTCGCCGTCCGACTCATTGAATTCCGAGACAAGTCGATCGAGG
>JGI12316J15310_10000274_pt16 | contig 25955 bp, 30 predicted proteins | sample MarCyaLeptolynsp_FD_15310 | JGI IMG/M metagenome (IMG submission 15310)
TTCATCGTCGGCCAGTCCGACTGGCTGCCCATAATGATCGCGACATCCGCGTTTGCCATTGCTTGCTCCACATGCCCGGGGCTCAGAAAGGCGCGGAGTATAGGCAGAGCGCCCAGCATCGCAACCCCGGAAAGGCGCGCATGCCAACAAAAACACCCTGAGCCGCTCCAGCCGGGCTGAGCCGCCCTCGCAAGGGTCAGGCAATGATGTCAGGGAATAGCTGATCCTCAAGAGCGGAGATGCGATCCTTGATCAGCAGTTTCTTCTTTTTCAGCCGCTGCAGCTGCAGGACGTCATGGTTCGATGTTGCCGCAAGCGCCTCCACGGCAACGTCAAGGTCCCTGTGTTCCTGACGAAGCTGCGCAAGCTCCATTCGCAAAGCATCCGTGTCCATTTGGCCCTCTGTTCCCCAACGCCCAGGAATCAAGTCCTAGTCTATTTTGCCCGGTGCGGGCAAGATAGCATCTTTCACGCCCTTCAACGGGCCACGGGCATCGGTGGGGAGCAGGATGGCTCCACAATTGTCCAATAATTGTTCACAGCGTGATTTCCTCAGCCGGCGAAGTAAAGAGACGCGATTATCGTGCGATTTTAGACAGTTAATCGACAGGCGTTCTTTAGGGTTTTCTAAGGATAGATACATGAATGCATATTTTGTCGGCGAAATGGATCAGATATGCGGAATCTGCAATCGACAAGGTCAGATTTCCTGTGGCACGATGGTAATGTTGAGCCAACAGACAGGAGGTTTATCCATGTCAATGCAGTCGCATCTCGAAGAACTTGAGCGCCGTCACGCGGAAATGAAACGCAAAATCGAAGACGCTCTGATGCACCCGAGTACTGACTCACTGGAATTGGCTGACATGAAAAGACAAAAGCTCAAGATCAAGGACGAGATTGAGCGAATAAGGCATAAGAAGACCCTTCACTAGACAGTTTATATCTGTTGAAGAAGGTTTGGATCGCCGCACATTGTGCGGCGATTTTGTTTTATCTCAGAGCTGTTTCGCCTGCTCGCGCAAGGCAAATTTCTGGATCTTGCCGGTCGACGTCTTGGGCAACTCGCAAAAGACCACTGTTCTGGGTGCCTTGAAACCGGCCATATGCTCCCGGCAGAACGCAATCAGCTCCGCTTCGGTGATATCCGATCCGGCGGCAAGCTCGACAAACGCGCAGGGCGTTTCTCCCCATTTCTCGTCTGGCCGGGCAACAACAGCTGCCGCCTGAACAGCCGGGTGCTTGTAGAGTACATCCTCAACTTCGATTGACGAGATGTTCTCACCGCCTGAAATTATGATGTCCTTGGAGCGGTCCTTGAGCTGGATATAGCCGTCGGGATGCATGACGCCCAGATCACCCGAATGAAACCAGCCGCCCTCAAAGGCATTCGCGGTGGCGTCCGGATTTTTCAGATAACCTTTCATGACCACATTGCCGCGGAACATCACTTCACCGAGGGTGGTCCCGTCGGCCGGAACCGGTGCAAGCGTTTCCGGGTCAAGGACCTTCAAGTCTTCAAGAGCGACATAACGAACCCCCTGGCGGGCCTTTTTCTGGGCCTGCTGTTCGAGCGGCAGGGCGTCCCAGTCCGATTTCCAGTCATTCACGACGGCCGGGCCGTAAACCTCTGTCAGACCGTAAAGATGCGTAACGTTGAAACCAGCGGTTTTCATTGCTGCCAGGACGCTTTCGGGCGGCGGTGCGGCCGCGGTGAAGAATTCGACCTCGCGTTCCAGATCTCGCTTTTGTTCCGGTGAGGCGTTCAGGAGTGTCGACATGATGATCGGCGCGCCGCACAGATGGGTGACACTCTCATCCGCGATCAGGTCCCACATTGCCTGCGGGCGGACCCAGCGGAGGCAGACATGGGTCCCGGCGACGATGGAAATCGACCAGGGAAAACACCAGCCGTTGCAGTGAAACATCGGCAGCGTCCAGAGATAGACCGGGTGTTTCGCCATCGACGCCGTGATCACGTTGGCCTGTGCAAGCAGATATGCACCCCGGTGATGATAGACGACGCCCTTCGGGTTTCCGGTCGTCCCGGAGGTGTAGTTCAGGGTGATCGCGTCCCATTCATCGTCCGGAAGCGACCAGTCGAACCCGGGATCTCCGGATTGCACGAAGTCTTCATAGTCCAGTGTTCCAAGCCGCTCACCGTCTTGCGGGAATTCCGGGTCGGAATAGTCGATGACCACCGGTTTCACAGTGGCCATCGACAGGGCCTCTTTCATCACAGGCGCATATTCGCGGTCCGTGATCAGAACCTTGCAGTCGGCATGGTCCAGTTGGAACGCAATGATGGCCGCGTCCAGGCGCGTATTCATCGAATGCAACACTGCCTTGGTCATCGGGACACCGTAGTGGGCCTCGAGCATCGGCGGAACATTGGAAAGCATCACGCTGACCGTGTCGTTCTTGCCGATGCCAAGTTTCGACAGGGCCGAAGCGAGCTGCCGCGCGCGGCGGTAGAAGGTCCGGTAATCCGTCCGCTGTTTGCCATGAACAATGGCGATCTTTTCCGGAAAGACGTCGGCCGCGCGCGCCAGAAAACTGAGCGGACTCAGCGCAGCGAAGTTTGCGGTGTTCTTGTCGAGCCCCTGTTCGAAGGGGCTGAGGCCGGCATCCATAACTTTCCTCCCAGCTATTGCCCTGTTTTGACTATCAAATCCGGAAACGCTTCGCCGCGCAATCTCCCGTTGGAGTTGGACGCGCGCTAAGCGAGCAGGTTCACGAGACCGTCATAGGTCAGCTTCGTACCAATCAGACCCATGAACACGTAGATGAGTTTGTAGAACGTGTCGGCATTTATGACCTTAATCAGGCGCACGCCTGCAAGGGTCGCAACCAGGGCCAGCGGCATCAGCACGGCCGATGTGGCCAGATTCGTTGTGTCGAACTGACCGAGAAAGAAATAAGGGACAACCTTGATGGCATTGACTGTCGCAAAGAAGATGACGGCTGTGCCCGCGAACAGCAGCTTCGGCATTCTGAGCGGAACTGTGTACATCTGGTAGGGCGGCCCGCCGGTATGGCTGATGAAGCTGGTAAACCCTGCAATACCTCCCCAGAAGAAACCCCAGACCGGCTTGTGCCCGCTTGCCGTTTCCTGCTTGCGCCGTTTGAAAACATAATCTGCGACAAAGGCAAGAGAGGTTACGCCTACAAGGAGCGTGATGAAATTGTCGTTGACATAAGCCGCCGCCGCCCAGCCGATAATGATACCGACGACGGCGGCCGGCAGCATGATCGCAAGGCAGGTCCAGTCCGCGCGACCCCGGTAGGCGAGCAGCGCGACGACATCCATCAGGAGGAGGATCGGCAACATGATCCCGGCCGCCTGGATCGGGGAGATTACCAGGGTCAGGATCGGCACCGCCAGCATGGCCAGCGTGCCGCCGAAGCCGCCCTTGGAGAGGCCAACAAGGATCACGGCGGGAAACGCGGCGAAATAGAACCAGGGATCGGCAATGGGCAGCATTTGACGGAAAGACGGTCTCGGTGACTGGGTCGGAGGCGGGAAACAAGCACGCCAGAGAGATTACGTAAAGACCCGACCACCTAATTGCTTACGCCAGCCCACTTGCATTTCCGCATTGTCTTACAGCAGTGTAGTCACAAATTGCCGAGGCGGCTGTTTGGGAGGATTTGACATGGCAAGCCGGTATCACGAGGTCTACCAGGGCTGGAAAGACGATCCCCAGGGTTTCTGGAAGGCGGCCGCCGCCGAAATCGACTGGATTTCCACGACGGATACGGTCTTCGACCCGGATCAGGGGCAATATGGCCGTTGGTATCCGGATTGGGAGTGCAATACCTGTTACAACTGCCTCGACAGGCATGTGGAACGCGGACGGCCAGGCCAACCTGCGCTGATATACGACAGCCGATCACCGGCAGACAGGCGACTTACACATTCGAGGAACTGCTCGATGAGGTCGAGGCTTTCGCGGCTGTCCTTGCCGACACGGGGCTGACGAAGGGCGACCGTGCGATCATCTATATGCCCATGATCCCGCAGGCGGTGATGGCCATGCTCGCCTGCGCGCGCCTTGGCGTCATCCACTCGGTCGTTTTCGGAGGATTTGCGGCCAACGAGCTTGCAACCCGGATCGACGATGCCTCTCCGAAGGCGATTATCGCAGCGTCTTGCGGCATCGAACCCGGGCGGGTGATCGCCTATAAGCCGCTTGTCGACAAGGCGATCGAATTGTCCGCGCACAAGCCGGAGTCCTGTTTCGTGTTCCAGCGCGAAGAACTGGAAGCAGAGATGACGGAAGGCCGGGATCACGATCTCGGGCGCTTGATGGATGAAGCCAGGGCGGCGGGCCGGACTGTCGCTCCGGTGCCGGTAAAGGCAACAGACCCGCTCTACATCCTCTACACATCCGGCACGACCGGGCAGCCCAAAGGCGTTGTCCGGGACAATGGCGGACACATGGTTGCCCTGAAGTGGTCGATGAGCAATCTCTACGACATTCAGCCGGGTGAGGTGTTTTGGGCAGCATCGGACGTGGGCTGGGTCGTCGGCCATTCGTACATCTGTTACGCGCCGCTGCTTCACGGCTGCACGACCGTGCTGTTCGAAGGCAAGCCGGTTGGCACGCCGGACGCAGGTGTCTTCTGGCGCGTGATCTCTGAACACAACGTCGTGTCGCTGTTCACCGCACCGACGGCCTTCCGGGCGATCCGCAAGGAAGATCCCGAAGGCGAACTGATCAAGAAATACGATCTGTCTCAATACAGGTCGCTGTTCCTTGCGGGTGAGCGCGCCGATCCGGAAACGGTCAACTGGGCGATCGATCAGCTGCAGGTCCCGGTGATCGACCACTGGTGGCAGACGGAGACCGGCTGGTGCATCGTCGGCAACCCGCTCGGCCTTGGCCAGTTGCCGGTCAAGCCAGGGTCTCCGACCGTGCCGATGCCGGGCTATGATGTCCAGGTGCTTGACGATGCCGGTCATCCGCTGGGGGCGAATACGCTGGGCAATATCGTGGTGAAGCTGCCACTCCCGCCGAGCGTTCTGCCAACCCTCTGGAACGCGGATCAGCGTTTCTTCGATGCCTACCTTGCCGAGTTCCCCGGCTACTACAAGACATCTGATGCCGGCATCATCGACGAGGACGGCTATCTGTCGATCATGGCGCGGACTGACGACATCATCAACGTCGCCGGACACCGCCTTTCAACGGGCGGCATGGAGGAGGTTTTGGCGACGCACCCGGATGTCGCCGAATGTGCCGTCATCGGGATCGCGGACAAGCTGAAAGGACAGCTGCCCTGCGGGTTTGTGGTGCTGAAATCGGGCGTCGACCGCGACCATGCCGATATCGAGCGCGAGCTTGTCAAACTGGTGCGCGAGAAGATCGGTCCGGTCGCTGCTTTCAAGATCGCCATCACGGTGGAGCGGCTGCCGAAGACCCGGTCCGGCAAGATCCTGCGCGGAACGATGCGTCAGATTGCCGATGGTGAAAGCTACAAGATGCCGGCGACGATCGACGATCCGGCGATTCTGGACGAAATTACTGACGCCTTGAAATCACACGGTATTTCCGCCTGAAGGGCGAAGGTTCCCTTACTGGAGGCCTGGATCGGCCATCGACAGCACCGGTTTTGAGACTTATGGTCGGGCCGGCGCGCACCTGCTTTGGCGCGGCAATCAGTCAGTAAACCGTGAGGTTTTTCGTGTCTTTGGAAAATAAGGTTGCGATCGTTACCGGTGGAGCCAGAGGAATCGGTTTCGCCATCGCCAAGCGTTTTGTGAGCGACGGGGCCAAGGTGGTCGTCGCGGACATTGACGACGCGGCGGGGGAGGAAGCTGTCGAAGATCTGGGCAGCCTCGGGGATGTGACATACATCCACTGCAATGTCGGTGAACGTCTGGACGTTCGCAACATGGTGGCCGAGACGCTCAACGGGTATGGCGACATCGACATCCTGGTCAACAATGCCGGCATTGTCGGCGGAGCCGACTTCCTGGAACTGGAAGAAGAAGATTTTGACCGGATTCTCTCGGTCAATCTGAAGGGCGCGTTCCTGTGCTCGCAGGCCGTTGCCCGGCACATGGTCGAGAAGGTTGAAAACGGCGGTGAACCCGGCTGCATCATCAACATGTCGTCGATCAACTCGGTGCTTGCGATCCCGAACCAGATTCCCTACTGCGTTTCCAAGGGCGGGGTGTCGCAACTCACCAAGGTAACCGCGCTCGCGCTGGCTCCTCACGGTATCCGGGTCAACGCCATCGGACCGGGGTCAATCATGACGGACATGCTCGCGGCGGTGAACAGCGATCCGGCTGCCAAGAAACGGGTCATGTCGCGGACGCCGCTCCAGCGCATCGGCGAACCTTCCGAAATTGCCGGTGTTGCCGCGTTTCTGGCGTCGAGGGACGCAAGCTACGTCACGGGCCAGACGATCATGGCCGATGGCGGCAGGATGCCGCTCAACTATACCGTCGCGGTTCCTGACGACGACTGATGCGTGATGCCCGCCTTTTCAGGCAATGAAGTTGTTTATGCGATGGCCGCCGGTGTCTACCGGCGGCCATTTCCCGTTCGGGTCCGTCTCCTTCGGCGAAGCCGGCCGGTCAGTTGATCTCCTGAACCTTCATGACCAGGTCGGGCCAGTTTCTCTGGTTCTCGATGTCATGTTCGAGACCCTGCTCATCGGCGATGGTGAACCGCTTGACGGCAGGTGTCTTGCTGGTTGCCTGATAGAGCCAATAGGCCTCCGCCTTGAGAGCGTCCTGGATCGGCCTGTCGATCGATTCATAGACCATCTGCTTGCACGCGTTGATGGACTCGGCCGGAAAACTGGCGATACGTTTTGCGAGGTTGTCGACGTAGTCGCCGATTTCTTCCGGATCCAGCGCCTTGTTGATCGTTCCCATTGCCTCGGCTTCGTCGGCGTCAAAGTCGCGGGCGCTGAGAATGATTTCCAGCGCCCGGCCGAGGCCTGTCTGGCGTGCCATGCGTGACGCGCCGCCGCCGCAAGGCAGGATGCCCATGCCGACTTCCATCTGCATGAACTTGAACTTGCCACGCGCGGCAAAGCGCATGTCGAGAGCGAGCGCAAGTTCATGACCGCCGCCGCGCGCAAACCCTTCCAGCTTGGCAATGGTCGCCTGCGGAACCTTGCTGATGCGCTCGCAGACCGCCTGCAGATCGAGAAGCTCGGCTTCGTCGCGGGAAACGGCCTCGGTCGACATGTCCTTCAACAGTTCCGTATCGTAGTGGCAGACCCAGATTTCAGGGTTGGCCGACTGGAAAACGACCACCTTTGTTTCCCGGTCTCTCTCAAGTCTCATGGCCAGGCTGTTCAGATCGGCCAGCATTTCCTGACCCTGAACGTTCACGGTGCCGAAATCGAAAGTCACCGTTGCGATTGCATCTTCCACCTTCACATCGAAGGTTGTGAAATTGTCGTATTTCATCGAGACGATCCTTGTTCAAAAGAGCGATGAGTGGGTTCGTTCCCGGCCGTCTGATCCAGGACGGTTCGGCGCCGGGGGAGGCTTTGGCGCTTCACACCGCAATATCTATTTCAATCGTGTTTTCGATTTAATCCGGCAAAAACTGGTTTCAGAAATCCGGTTTTGTTATGAATAAGAAGTCAAGCTTTGCCGGATAAAGCGACCCCGACCGCAGAACGAGGGTTCAAGCCCGGTCGCAGAACCCGGAAAAATCTGCGTTCACCCGGCTTTCGGGTCGACGTCCTGAAGACCCGTCCAGCGAAAAAGAAAAGGGACAGCGCTTATGGATACTGATTGCATCAGGCTTTTTGTCCTCGCGGCCGACATGTTGAACATCAGCGCAGCGGGGCGGGAACTCGGACTGGCGCAGGCGGTGGCAAGCGCACGTTTGTCCAAGCTGGAGAAACAGGTTGGTTCCGACCTTCTGCACCGTTCGACGCGCAAGGTGTCCCTGTCGCTGGAAGGGGAGGAGTTTCTGCCTTTTGCCCGCGAAATACTGGCGCAGGAAGATGCCTTCCTTGCGGCGCAAGGGCATCATGATGAGGAGATCAAGGGGACCTTGCGCTTTGCGGCTCCGAGTTCATTCGCGCAGCTTTTCATTGCACCGGTTCTTGGCGAATTTCTCGACCGGTATCCGAAAATCGATCTTCAGCTGCGGTTGTCCGATACGCAGATGGATCTGATCGAGGGGGCGTTCGATCTGGCGCTGCGTAACTATGCGATCGAGGACAGCAGCCTGAGGGCGCGCAAGCTGGCGGAGGACCGGCGTATCCTGTGTGCATCTCCTGACTATTTTTCTCATCGCGAGCCACCGGTGAGACCCGAAGACCTGCGCGGCCATCGTCTGCTGGTGTTCCGGGACGGCCCGCCACGAAAGCTGGAAGCGCAGGAGACCGGGGTTGTTGCGATGTTCCCCCCGCCCGGGTCTCAAAACCGGCTGGTTTTCGACGACGGCACCTGCATGCGAGTCGCGACCGTGAACGGGGCCGGTATCTCGATGAATTCGTACTGGAGTGTTCACGACGATCTCAGAAAGGGGACCCTGTTGCGGGTTCTGCCTGACTACGAAGTCCGGGACGGGTCAGCGATCTGGCTGGTTTATCCGCGCTCGAACGTGCTCACCGCCAAGGTTCGCGTCTTCATCGATTTCCTGATCGAGAAGATCGGCAAGCCGCCGGTCTGGGAAACCTGACGCCGGCTCCGCGCCAGTCGCGATGTTCAGGCCGTTTCCTTTTGCGTTTCCGCCCCAAACTGCAGGCGCGCAAGTTTGGCATAAAGACCGCCTGAGGCGCTCAGTTCCGCATGAGTTCCCGATTCCACGATCCGCCCGTCTTCCATGACCACGATCCTGTCGGCCTTAAGAACGGTGGCAAGTCGGTGGGCAATCACAAGCGTGGTACGGCCTTCCATCAACCGTTCCAGAGCCTTTTGAACCAGACTTTCACTTTCGGCATCGAGCGCGCTGGTTGCCTCGTCCAGCAGCAACACGGGGGCGTTTCTCAGAACGGCACGGGCAATCGCGATCCGCTGGCGTTGTCCGCCAGAGAGCGTGATGCCGCGTTCGCCGACGAGGGTGTCGTAGCCGTCGGTCATGTTCTCGATGAAGGGAGCAGCCAATGCAGCATTGGCGGCGGCAACAATTTCGTCGCGTGAGGCGTCGGGCCGGCCGTAAGCGATGTTCTCGGCAACCGACGCACCGAAGATCGCGGTGTCCTGAGGGACGAGCGCGATGTGACTGCGCAGATCGACCGGGTCGAGTTCCTGCAGCGCGATGCCATTCAGGCGAATGATGCCAGATGTTGGATCGTAGTACCGCATGAGCAGACTGAAAAGCGTCGACTTTCCGGCGCCGGACGGACCGACAACCGCGACAGTTTCTCCGGGGGAAACCTCAAGGGTCAGATCCCGAACCACGGGCAAGGTCTCGCTGCTGCGATAGGCGAAGGAAACGTTCTGAAAGGCTATGTCACCCCGCGTGGCTTCCGGCAGTTTTGCGGGAACGGCAGGTGCCTTGATCTCAGGCTCGATCTCGAGAAGTTCAGACAGGCGTTCCGCTGCGCCTGCAGCCTGGGATAACTCTCCCCAGACTTCGGAAAGGGCGGCCAGAGACCCTGCGGCCAGGATGGAATAGAGCAGGAACTGGCTCAGTTCGCCGCCGGTGATGCGGCCTGCGAATACGTCGCTTGCGCCGATCCACAACACGGCGACGATGCTGGAGCCGATCACAAATATGGCAAAACCGGTGAGGGCGGCCCGCGCCACGATGGCCTGGCGCGCCGCGGTGAACGCCGCTTCAACGGCGGACGTGTACCGGTTTGCGCTGCGCTGCTCGTGGGTGAAGGCCTGTATCGTGCGTACAGAGCCCAGCATTTCACTGGCATAGGCCGATGCGTCGGCGAGCGTGTCCTGGGCAAAGCGCGAGCGTTTGCGCACCTTTCTGCCGAACCCGAGCACCGGAACCAGAATGATGGGGATGGCGGCCAGCACAAAAATCGAAAGGCGCGGGCTGGTGACGACCATCATGACGGACGCGCCGGCAAACATGATCAGGTTGCGCATGGCAAGCGAAGCGCTTGCGCCGAAGGCGGCCTTGATCTGGGTTGTGTCCGCTGTCAGCCGTGACAGGATTTCCCCGGATTTCGCGCTGTCGTAAAAGGACGGGCTGAGGCGCGTCATGTGGTCGAAAACGTCCGACCTGACTTCGGCGACGACCCGCTCACCGAGCCACATGACCAGGAAGTAGCGAATGGAACTGGCCATCGCCAGCGCGCAGACAACGCCGACCAGGACGGCAAAGTAGGAATTGACCAGGGCAGGATCGTCTGCCCCGAAGCCGAAGTCGATCATCCGGCGAACGGCTGCCGGAAGCACGAGTGTTATCACGGCAGCGGAGAAGAGTGCCGCAATCGCTGCCGCGACCATGCCCCTGTGTTTTGTGAGATAGGGCAAAAGGCGTGTGAGAGGCCTCAGCGAGCGCCGGGCTCTTTTCTCGTTTTGCTCAAGCTCTGATGCAATCGCGTCCGCCAACCGGCTTCTCCTCCTTGCCTGCGCCATCCGGCGCGGCCCACTCCGTCTTTAGCATGTTCTTTCGCGTGCACAATGCCTGTCGCATCGATGCGCGCCACGCAATTTGCCGCAAAGCGGGACCGGCGTCCTTGATCAAAGCCAAAGCCCGATTGCAGGAATTTGCCCCTTGTCTTGGCTGCAGCCTTGAGGTATATCCCCGCCTCATGTTTCTGAGGGCGGCGTCCGCATCCGGATCGGCGGCCCTTTATCTCGTTTTGCGCCAACAGGTGACGCTTTCCCGAAAGGCACGCCTTTGCGCTTGAAAGGACCGGTCATGAAAGCGGATATTCATCCCGACTACCACACCATCAAGGTCGTCATGACCGATGGTACCGAATTTACCACCCGCTCCACCTACGGCGCGGAAGGCGACACGCTGCAGCTGGACATCGACCCGACGTCCCATCCGGCATGGACCGGCGGCGACCGTCAGCTGATGGACCGCGGCGGCCGCGTGTCCCGCTTCAAGAACAAGTTCGCAGGTTTCCTCGGCTCCTAAGTTCCGCGGCAACTGCCTTGAACATGAAAACCCGGCCAATGGCCGGGTTTTTTGTTTGATCGGAGCCATCGTGAACCATGTCCTGCTGCCAGATACCCGGCAATTGTAGCGGAAATGATATCGAGTTTCATTTTGACCCCAAGCGCATCGGCACCTGGTTCTGGGGTTTGTCTGGCTTTTTCGTTTCTGTTTGCTTGCCCCAGCCGGGCGGCATGAAGATCCTTGCGAACCGAGACTTCAGTGGCCCGGGCCTGAGCACATCCTTCACGAGAAGGGCAGTCTCGCGAAAGTTGATGACGAATGGGTTCGAAGATCCTACCGGTTCGGTTATCCCGAACATGACCTTTTCGGTTTCCGGTTCATAGGTACCGAACATCTTGTCCCAGATAATCAGGATGCCGCCATAGTTCTTGTCCAGGTAGATCGGGTTTCTGCCGTGGTGGACACGGTGGTTGGAGGGCGTGTTGAGCACTGTCTCCAGAAACCCGAGCTTCCCGACTTTTTCGGTGTGGATCCAGGACTGATAGGCAATCACGATCGCAAGCGCGGCGACTACCTGCGCTGGGTCGAAACCTGCGACCACCATCGGAACAAAGAAAATCCAGGTGAACAGGGCTTCAATCCAGGCAAGGCGCAAGGCGGTGCTGAAATTGAATTCGGGAGAAGAGTGATGAACGCTGTGATAGGTCCACAACAGGCGAACGCGGTGCTCACATCTGTGCATCCAGTAGTAGGTCAGGTCCGCAGCCAGGATTGCGAGAGGCCAGGACCACCAAGACAAGGGGATGTTTGCAACGGCGAAAAATTCCGATGCGAAAATCCCGATAACGAATACCGCACCGAATGCCAGGCGTTCCAGGATGGTGTTGACGATCGAGATGAAGATGTTGGCGCCGGTTACGCGAAGCGACTTCCGGTACCCGGTAAAAACATCCCAGGCCGCCTCGGACACCAGCAACAAAAGGAATACAAGACCCGTGATTTCGATCACCACGAAGACGGGATCCATCGCGCCCAGACGCGCTTCAAGAGTGTCAAACATCATTTGCCTCATAAAAAACGAACGTTCGTTCATTAAATAATGAGCGCTGGGATGAATTGCAAGTCGGACCAAAACCTGAAATGTGAAACACTCAGGAAGCCAGAAAAGGCCTCAATCGGGTGACACGAAGCAAATGGCGCATGACCAACCGAACAAGCTGGCGCGTGCGGACAAGTCCGAACAACGCCGCCAACTAATTATTGAAGCGGCGGCGACGCTGTTCATTTTGAAAGGCTTTCATCAGACGGGCATGCGCGACATCGCGGCTCAGGCGGGAATTAGCCTTGGAAACCTCTACAATCATTTTAAGGGCAAGCAGGAGATAATTGCGGCCATCGCCGAGATGGAAACAACCGAAATGGAGCCGCTTCTGAAACTCCTGGAGACTTCAGGGGCAAAGAGCCAGGACGCGCTGATCACCTTTGCCAAAGCCTATTTCAGTATCTGTTCCGCGCCGGAGAACGCTGCCCTCGGTGCCGAGATCGTTGCCGAGGTATTTCGTAATCCCGAGACAGGCAAGGCGTTTTCAGGAACCAGAACACGTCTTGTCGCGGCTCTCGCGCCACATATGCCTGAAACCTATTCGAACCCGTCCGCAGCAGCCGGTCTCGTCCTGGATCTGATCGAAAGGGCAGGGCAAAGCGCTGTCGGAAACAGTCGCAGCGCCCGGAAAGGTATTGAAACTGCCTTGCTGGAAATGCTGGAGCAGGCATTTGGGCCAGCGTGAGCAGTCACTCAGGGGACTGTCTCAAGCGTGACGGCTTCCCGGTTCGGGCAGCTTAGACGCAAAAAAAGCCGCCTCGAGGCGGCTTTTCCCGAAATCGAACTGCAGGACTTGTCATCCCAGCTTTGCGAATGCCGCGTGGAGCTGGTTGAGCTGCGAGGCGACGGGGTTGTCGTTGATCGCCGCTTCTTCAGCTGCTTCTTCTTCGCCCTTGCGGTAAAGCATCTTATCGAGATGTACCACACGTTCCTGCAGGCGTGTGGACCGTTCAATCAAGTCGCGCAGCGTATGCGGGAGTTCATCCCAGGAGGGACCACCGGTCGCACTGCTGAGCTTGTCAAGCCGCACCTTGTTCTTCTCGCTGCCGGCCTGTTCCCGGGACATCTCGCCCTCATTCACGGCGCGCTGCAGCAGAAGCCAGGATGCCAACTGCATCAGGCGTGTGGTCAGGCGCATGGATTCTGTCGCGTAGGCAAGAGATGCGGGGCGCGGCAATTGTTTCGCCTCTTCGCGGCCTTCGCCGTCGAGATACATGGCGGTCTCCTCGACAAGGGACATGCCTTCCTGAAACAGGTTCTGGAAGTTGTCCGAGTTTGCCAGATGGTGAGCAATGTGCACCGCACTTGCAGGACCTTCGGCTTTTTTCTTGTCTTCCGTCATGGGATCACTACGCCTCATCTACTCTTCCGGTACCAAGCGCATCCATCTTTTGTGTCCCGGGTCGAAACATTTTTTCAAAAATGTGCCGAATCGGAACGGAACGCGCCGTGTTGCCATCTACCGAGCAAGCGCCATGCCAGACTGCTGCGGGAGTAGCGGTTAACCAGAACCATTTGAGGATACTATGCGTGCGGAGCAAAAAAAAGAGCCGCACGGTTGCGGCTCTGAGTCTTTAACAGGGAGGCGTCAAACAGAGTGGACAGGAGCCACTCAAATCCAGATGACTGGATGGGTTTATTTATACTTTGGAAAGATTAATGAGTGGTAAACGTGTAAAAATTTACCTAGCTCCTTTACCAGAAATGCGGCAATCAGCTGATTTAATTCAAATTTATTGCCAAAAATATCAAGCTAATCAGCGAAATACAGAGTTGGCGGCATCGCGAATAGTGCCGCGTTGCTCCAATTCCTGCCGTGTACGGTTAATTTCTTCCCTAAGTGCTGTTATGCGCTCCGACAACTCATCCTCTGACAATCGCGCCAGATCCTCGCCGACCGTGATCTTGCCGCTCTCCGGCTTTTTGGGGATATCTTCGTCAAAAAGGCTCATTGTTCGGCTCTCCGATCCGTCCTCGAAACAAATCCACAACCGGATTTTCCAATCCGTCTTTCCTTTCAGTGGGCTGACCGCATATTTACCATAGGCTACACAGGTAACCGCCCGCCAGTCCCAAAATGAGCCAACAGGAATGGTTTTGATGCAGAATTTGCCGGACGAAATGACTGCCATTGCAATTTCGGAACCCGGAGATGCGGATGTTCTGATTTTGGAAAAGCGCCCGCTACCGGAACCCGGTCCGGACGATATTCTGATCAAAGTGCACGCCGCCGGGGTCAATCGTCCGGATGTTCTCCAACGCAAAGGCGCCTATCCGCCACCAAAGGGCGCGTCTGATCTGCCGGGTCTCGAAGTCGCCGGTGAGATCGTGGCCTGTGGTGCGAATGTCAAACGTTTCAGCGTTGGCGAACAGGTGACCGCGCTTGCGCCCGGTGGCGGCTATGCGACCTATTGCAAGGTGAATGCGGGTCATGCGCTGCCGATCCCGACGGGCATGGCAATGATTGAAGCGGCCGCGCTCCCGGAAACCTTTTTCACGGTTTGGACGAATGTGTTCGATCGTTGCGGTCTTGTCTCCGGCGAACGGTTTCTGGTTCATGGCGGCACGTCCGGCATCGGCACGACGGCGATCCAGCTTGCAAAGGCGTTCGGGGCAGAGGTGTTTACGACAGTCGGTTCCGATGAAAAGGCGGACGCCGTTCGAGCACTCGGTGCCGATCATGTCATCAATTACCGGGACGCCGCCTTTGAAAAGGTCGTCCTGGAGATCACGGATGGCGCGGGTGTCGATGTCATTCTCGACATGGTTGGCGGCGACTATGTCGAGCGGAACTGGAAGGCGGCTGCTGTCGAAGGCCGTATCTGCCAGATCGCGACGCTCAATGGTGTCGCGGAGAGCGTCAATTTCTCCCGCCTGATGGTGAAGAGGCTGACGCATACCGGTTCCACCTTGCGCCCGCGCAGCGATGCCTTCAAGGCTGCCATTGCCGAAAGCCTGGAATCAAAAGTCTGGCCCTTGATCGAGGCCGGGAAAGTGAAGCCGGTTATGGATTCCACGTTCCCGCTCGAGAAGGCGACAGAGGCGCACAGACGCATGGAAAGCTCTGGACATATTGGCAAAATCGTCCTGACAGTCGATGTGTAAGGGGGCAGAGCGGCTTGCTGAAAAAGCCCGTGGCGGAACCCATTTGCGTTTCCGCGACGTTCGGCATATATTCGCGCCACTTTCCATTAAATAGAACCAGAACACCGCTTTTTCGCCCTGCCGGGCGGGGGAGCACACGAGAGGAATTTATCCGATGGCGAACACGCCGCTAATGCCGAAGGCCACCGCCGTCTGGCTCGTGGACAACACGGCCCTGAGCTTCACGCAGATCGCATCGTTCTGCAAATTGCACCCGCTTGAAGTCAAGGCGATTGCCGATGGGGAAGCGGCCCAGGGCATCAAGGGCCTGGACCCGATCCTGACCGGCCAGCTGACGCGCGAAGAAGTCGAAAAGGCGCAGAACGATCCCAAGTACCAGCTCAAGCTGCAGGGGTCGAAGGTTGTCGTGCCGGAATCCAAGCGCAAGGGACCGCGTTACACACCGGTATCGCGTCGCCAGGACCGTCCGAATGCGATCCTGTGGCTCGTGCGCAACCATCCGGAAATGAAGGACGCTCAGATCATGCGTCTTGTCGGCACCACCAAGCCGACAATCGCGGCGATCCGCGACCGGACCCATTGGAACTCGGCCAACCTGACGCCGTCCGATCCTGTCACGCTCGGCCTGTGCAGCCAGCTTGAACTGGACATGGAAGTGGAAAAGGCTGCGAAGAATGCACCGCAGCCTGTTGCCGGCGAACCCGTCGAGACGCTGATGCCGGTCGAAGACAGCACCAGCGAAGATGCGATTGCAGCCGCCTTCTCGCTCGATCCGAGCCAGCCGGTCCGGCGCGAAGAGGAAGAAGAAATCGACGCGGACGCTGTGTTTGCGAAACTGAACTCGCTGAAGGGCGACGATGATGCGGAGGCTGCCGGCGAAGAGACTTCCGAAGCGGCGGCATCCGACGAAGAGGAAGCAAAGTAAGGCGCTCCAAGACCTGAAAATTTCGTGACCGCCGGTTGGAGACAGCCGGCGGTTTTGTTTTGCGCGGTTGAGCGAATGCCCTGTCGACCGGTTGACGTTAAAAGGCATTCGCGGTTCGCACCAGCTTCAGTCCAGGTAATACATCTCAACCGTCCCGAAGCGTTTGTCGCTGGCGGCCCTGTCAAAATGGGGCGTGTCGGAAGCGTCCTTTGCACCTGAGATGGCATAGCCTTCAGTGGGGATGTTGTTCTTCATGTCCAAATCCCGGTTTCCGTTCTCGTCGTGGAACGCAACAATCGTATAGCGGCCCGATGTCAGTCGCGGAAACGTGGTTGTCATCTTGCCAGGAGAAGCAGGGATCTCATGGTAGCCGACGGCGGCCGCATATTCAGACGCGTTATAGGCATCGCCATCATCCATGATGAAGATGATCACATTGCCATTGCCGTTCCGGACGCCTTTAATCGTGACCTCCAGACCTGCGTCGCCGGCCGACTTTTCGTCGGCCTTGACGGAAGGGACGAGGCTGGCGGCGAGTGCTCCGCCTGTGAGGATAGCGGCGCTGATGAGGATTGCCGAGATGCGCTGCGTTGTCGTTGGCATTGAGTGTCTCGCTTTGATCAGTTTTGTGTCTCGGATTTGTCTTTTGGCTGCCAGCCCGGAGGGTTCACCAGAACGCGGATCTTGTTTGCAAACCCGGGCATCTGCCAGACTTCTCTGAAAAGACGGGTGAAACCGTGAAAGAAGGCGATCAGCGGGTTCACCGAATTGATCGGATGAACCAGGCCGTAGGTGACGTTCTCGCGCTCTTCTTCGAACGTGCCGAAGAGACGGTCCCAGATAATGAAGATGCCGCCGTAATTCTTGTCGAGATAGTCCGCATTCGAGCCGTGATGAACCCGGTGATGCGACGGCGTGTTCATGACCGCCTCAACAGGCCGGGGCAGTTTGCCAACCGCTTCTGTGTGAAGCGCTGTCTGGTAGACCTGAACAATCACCTCCGCGAACAGAACAACGATCGGATTGAACCCGAGGAAGACAAGCGGCAGATGGAAGAACACCGGCCAGAAGCTATCCATCGGACCAAACCGGTAGGCGACCGATATGTTGAAAAAGGGAGAGGAATGGTGAACCGAGTGGGTTGCCCAGCCAAGATTGACCCGATGCAGAAAGCGATGCTCCCAATAGTAGACGAGGTCTGCCAGAACGATGCAGATCAGTATCGTCAGCCAGTTCACCTCTATGTCGAAAATCGCGAACTGAAAGACAAAGTAAAAGGCAGCGATATAGAAGGCGCCGAGCGCCAGAACCGTGATCCCGATAAAGAGTGCCAGGGTGACGTAGTTTGTGAGCGTGTCTGCAACGAGCGTCCAGCTCAGTTTCCGGAAAATCCTGTAGCGGATCATTTCGAAGGCCAGAAACGCAAGCGCCAGGACAAAGAACCAGTCGTTGATGAAGATTTCCAGCTCCAGGAGCCAATCGGTGCTGAGGGGCGAAAGCAAGGTTTCCAAGGGAGTGCTCCAAAAATTATCAAGCTTGACAATTAAATGCGATCGCTTAAATTGATTGTCAAGATTGAAAATTTACTGGAGAGTGTTTTGGCACGACCCGAAATCAAGGATAATCGCCGGGAACAGATCCTGGATGCATTCGAACATTGTGTCGCGCGGTATGGCCTGGAAGGCGCGACGCTGGGCAAGACGGCTGAGGTAGCCGGCCTTGCAAGGCCGCTCATCCGGCACAATGTCGGCAACAAGGAAGACCTTCAGGACGCCCTGGTGCAGCGGTTTCTGCTGCGCAGCAAAACGGCGACGGACGAGCTGGTGGCGTTTCTTCCGGACGAAAACCGCCTCGACACGCTGCTGGATATTCTGTTCGATCCGAGCGGCACCAATCCGCAGCTTGTTCTGGTGTTCAACGCGCTAAGCGCGGCCGCGCCCGGCGATCCGGCGCTGGCAAGGCAGTTGCGTGAGTGGCTCGACGATTTCGTCGAACGCCTGGAGGACGTGCTCGCACACAGTTGTCCACGTGCGCCAGCCGAGATTGTGGAAGCGGTCGCCGCAGGACTGACGGGCATCTATTTCAACGTGGAGGCTCTTTATCCGATCGGCCTTTCTGAACAGTTCGCCAAGTCTTCGAAACAGGCGGCAAAGATGCTGGTGATTGCCTTGGAGACCGCCAATGACTGATTTTTTGCGTTTGCAACCGCGAGCCTATTTCAGCCAGGACTGGCTTGAACGGGAGCGCGCGTCGCTGTTTCGCGATGCCTGGGTGTTCGCAGGCACAAACCGAGACTTCGAACAGCCGGGAGACTACCGGCTTGTGGAGGTCGGGGCCTCGACGGTTCTTGTCATTATGGACAAGACCGGGCATCTCAATGCCTATCACAACTTTTGCCGGCACCGGGGAGCGACCCTTCTGGACGATGTGTCGGGCAATGCGGGCCGCACGATCGTTTGCCCGTATCACCGCTGGACCTACGGTCTTGATGGTGCCTTGCGCGGCGTTCCGGACATGCAGACCTGTTTCGCCGATCTCGACCGGACAAAACTCGGATTGAAACCGGCAGCAGTCGGGGTTTTCAGGGAACTCGTCTTCGTCAATCCGAACCCGCATGCGCGCTTTGAGGACTGGATCGCTCCAATCAGCGACCGCGCATGGCCGCACGATCTCTTTGCCCACGACGTGAAGGAGGCGGTGCCGCTGGTCTATGATCTCAAGTGCAACTGGAAGGTCTTTGCCGAAAACGCTCTGGACGGCTATCACCTTGCCTATCTTCACGAGCATACGCTGGGCGGACCGAAACCGGACAAGAATATCTGGGAGCGGGCCGGCGATCACATGATCTGGTATGCGAATGAAGACGGCGTGCGACACCGTCTGCCTCAGAAGATCCGAGACGAAGCCGGGTCCGTCGGCCTCATCGAGAGTGCATCCGAACCGGGATATGGCGGTGTCTATTTCCTCTTTCCCCTCACGCTGATCGTACCGACGCCCTACGGGTTCTCGATCAGTTCGCTCAAGCCTTATGCGTCCGCGAAGACGAGGCTGGAGATCCGCCAATGGGTCGGGCCGTGGCAATGGGCCGACGAACGCGGGTCCATTCCCGGTTACGACAAGAAGACGGGGGTCACTTCCTCCGACAACTGGACCAGGCCGGCGCTGGAAACCGGTGACTTTCAGACCGAGGATATCTGGATATGCGAAAAGGCCCAACGGGGTCTGGAAATGCCGGGTTTTGAGTTCGGGCCGCTGTCGCGTGGTCCCGGCGCGGAAGACCCGATCCGGTGGTTTCACAATAGCCTTGCGAGGGTCATGGATCTTGACACGGCGGGCGAATAACGCCCCCACGGTGCGGGCTTTAGCGACGCTTTGTTAACGAGCCGAGGTCAGCTTCTCTTCGTCTCGCGGAACGAGAGATTGCTCGCCGATCCGAGCCCGTAGCGGATACAGCAGACGATCGCGGCGAGGCTTAGAACGAGCCAAAGCCCGCCCCAGAAAAGTGTTGTCCCGCCAAACTCTTCGGCGAGCATATAGGCGTCGGACCGCGCACCGGACCGGCGGATCGTGTCGTCGAAGATGTCGTAGGGGACATAAATGATGCTCGACAGGCCGATCACGCGCAGCACCATGTCATTGACCGGCCGGCTCAGGTAGCGCGCGATCGCGAGCATGCCAAGGCCGGTCGCTCCGCAAAACAGGAGCGCGAACCAGTCGCGGACGTAAAGGACGGTCACCAAAAGGGTCAGGCAGCCGAAGACCGCCAGGACCGCGCGGTCAGCTTCCGTGCGCAACGCGATGACCAGCAGGGCGATACCGATCACGAGCGAACCCAGATAGCCTGCGGTGAGGGTGATGAAGCGGTTGCCGCCCCGCGAAATCACGTGGCCGCCCTGGTTGGGTGACACAGAGAGGTCAACCACCGACCCACCGGTCAGCACCGTGGCGATGGCGTGGGCAAGCTCATGCAGAAACACGATCAGGATCTTCAGCGGGATGACGACCGGCGTGTTCCACAATAGGAAAAGCACAAGCGTGATCGCGATGAGTTGCCAGTGGCCTTTGAGGAGCTTCATGTGTGTGATTGGCCATGGGGGGTGAGGGAAGTCAAGCTGCCTCGTCTTCGCGATCGCAACCGGACTTTGCCACATCGCGTATTCAGTCGATCAAAGCCCGCGCTCGACCCACCAGGTTTCGTTGAAATAGTCGCCACTCAGCTTTTCACGGGCCTCGTCCGTCGACCAGTCGTCCGTCCCCATCAGGTCCTCGATCAGGTCGAACCACTGGTCCGTGAGGTCGGGCGGCAGTTTCCGGCCGCTCCAGGGGCAATGGCTGATGGTGCGCAGGGCGGGGCCCCAGGTCTCCTTCAGTCCGAAGCGGCGGATCGACGGATCGTAAAGGACCGGTGTCTGTGGGTTGCACGCCTGGGTGAGAAGCTCGGGAAAGGATTCGTAGAGAGCGGACTTGCGCGGGTCGAGCCCGAGCTGTTCCAGAACATGCCGGTTGTTGATCGCAATGCCGGTCAGGGCGCGGTCGTGATAGGCGTCCCATGCCTTTTCTTCTTCGGTTTCGGCAAAGGCCAGTTTCTCGCCGCGTTCTGAAGCCTTTTTTTCAGCCAACTCGCGCGCAGCTTCCTGCGCATCCGCTGCTTGGCAGTATTTTTCGTGAAGATCCAGCCCGCGCCGCAGCAGGACCGTGTCGCGTTCGATGGTCCGTCCCCATTGTTCATCGACCGTCTTTGGATCGGGGATTTCGGCGTCGGAGCCTGACATGGTCTCTCCTGGTTTGGTGATGGAGCTGGTACGTATGACGAACGCTTGCGTTTCGTGTGCCCTGTTCTCCGCAGCGATCTCTCGCGTAGCTTAGCAGGATTGCGCCGTTGATTGTCCTCTCAGCGCTTGATCGCACCAGATCAAATTGATTTTTCCGGCCATACATATACAGAATTGGCCATGACCCTTGATCTGACCGATCCTGTCCGGATCGTTATCCTTGTGACGCCGCACTTCAATGTGTCTGCGACAACCTCATTTATCGATCCCTTTCGTGTGGCCAATTATCTGACGGGCGCGGCGCGGTTTTCCTGGACCGTTGTCTCCGATGTTGGCGGGCCGGTATCTTCGAGCAGCGGATTGAGCGTCGACACCAACGCAATTGCAGATATGGAAGCGGTGAAACCGGATCTGGTTCTTGTCAGCACCAGCTGGACCCCGGAGCGAAACTATACGGACCGGGTTCTCGGGCCTTTGAAAAAATGGGCGCGGAGCGGTGCGGTTGTCGGCGGGCTCGACACCGGAGCGTTCGTGCTGGCAAAGGCCGGACTGCTTGCGGACAGGGCCGCAACCGTCCATTACGAACATATCGACGCCTTGATTGAAGTCGCGCCGGACACAGCCGTCTCCGAGGGTCTTTTCGTTGTCGATGACCGTATCTTCACCTGTTGCGGTGGCACGGCGTCAACCGACCTGGCGCTGCATCTCCTGCGCAGCTATTCGGGCGTCAGCATTGCAAACGCCGCGTCCCGATATCTGTTTCATCATCACATCCGGGGCGATGGACACTCGCAAAATCCGAAGGGAGCCGAACCAACCGGACATGCGACGCCGGGCGTTGTCAGGCGTGCGATCGACTTGATGGAACAGAACCTCGAAGACCCGCTTTCCATTCCCGATATCTGTGATCAGCTTGATGTGTCACAACGCCAACTCAGCCGGCTTTTCAAACACTACGTACGCCGATCACCGGTTGAATATTACCGTGACATCCGGCTTGATCGGGCGCGCGGGCTTGTCACACAGACGGAAATGAAGCTCAGCGAAATCGCCGCTGCGTCCGGCTTCAACAGCCAGGTTCATTTCAGCCGGTCCTACAAAAAGCGCTTCGGACTGTCTGCCGGCGCCGACCGTATCGAAGGCCGTGTGCCTTTCGAATTCCGGGCCTGGCCGATGCACAGCCCGGGTGTGGATTCCCGAAAAACGGAATAGGCAGCGTCCTGCCGGTCTCCGGAGAGGCTGAAGCTCACAAAATGTGATTTGCAGTGCGGGACTTTGCTTCCGGCGAACTGCTACTTTGGAACGGCGGCTTTCCTGTTCCGCTGGTAGTGCCTTGCGGCCTTTGCCCTATTGCCGCAGCTCTCCATGCTGCACCAGGTCCGCCTGCTGTTCTTGGTTTCATCGATGAACAGCCAGCCGCAGTTGTCTCCAGGGCACATCTTGAGGCGACCGCGCTCTCTGGGGTCGGCCAGTATTGAGATTGCGGAGGCCGCCAAAAGACCTTCCAGCAAAGGCAGCGAACCTTGTTTCGTGCCGAAATCCGGCTCTCTGACCGCGTTCAGGCTGCCGGAAATCCTTGCCTCAAGCAATGCAGCGCGGAGATCGCTTCTGAGCCCCTTGAGGTCTTCCAGTGTGCCGGCACAACGCGCGTCTATCCCCAAGGTACGCAGCCAGACGTCCAAGTCCTCCAGGCTTTTCAGTTTTTCATGCGTCACCTGATCACGCGCCGTCCAATCGGCTGTGTTGACAAAGTCAAGCGCCAGGCGTCCGCCGACTGGCCGAACGGGATGTCCTTCGGAATAGCTCATATGACTTTCTAACCTCTGTACAGGTTGACAGACAAGTCTCAAATCTGTCTAACCTGTGCTATGGTTATAAAATCTCAGAACGTGACCCTCTCTGTTGCTGGCGTGCTGCGTGGAATGACGCGGCTGCTGCCGATCTGCCTCTTTGTCATTCCGTTCGGCATCGCCTTTGGCATTGCCGCGACAGAAGGAGGGATCGGACCGTTTCAAGCCACGGCGATGAGCGCCTTTGTATTCACGGCGACGGCGCAGTTTGCCGCGCTGGACTTTCTCAAGGACCCGGGTGCCTTCTTTTCCCTCGGCCTGGTTGCGCTGGCCCTGAGCGGCCGGCACGTGATCATGGGCGCGGCTCTCGCCCAATGGGTCAACCAGCTCCCCGCGGGCAAGCGTTTCCTGACACTGATGTTTCTGAGCGACGCAAATTTTGCCGATACGCAAACACTGCTGCAGCGCGGGGAAACCGACCTGGGGCCACTTCTTGGGGGCGGACTGATGCTCTGGAGCACATGGGTCGGCAGTACGGCGGCCGGAGCATTCGGAGGAAACCTGCTCGGCGACACGGAGGCCTTCGGGTTTGGCGTTGTGATGCTCTGTTTCTTTGCTGCAACAGCGTTTGGAATGGTGCGTTCAACGCCATGCCTCCTGCTGCCCGTGGTTGTCGCAATCGGCGCTTCGGTGATTGCGTTGCCCTATCTCCCGAATGGCTGGAACATCATTCTGGCAGCCCTCCTGGGTGGCGGTGTTGCCGCATTTCGTCATGCTGAATGACGCGACCTATTTTCTGGCCGTCACGGTTCTGGCGCTGGTTGCGCTGGGGACACGGTTGTCCGGCGCCTTACTCATGGCCCGGGTAAGGCCAACGCCGCGCGTCGAAACATTCCTTCAAGGAATGTCGGTTTCAGTCATCGCCGCCCTGGTGGCATCCTCTCTCACCACGATGGACCTGAAAGCCTTCGCGGCAACGGGCGGCGCGATCGTTGTTGCTGCCCTTACCCGGAGTGTCGTCTGGGCAATGATCGCAGGAATGATTGTGGCCGCTGGCTATCCGCACGTCGTTTCGTTTGGCGGCACACCCGCCTGATCGCGGCGCAGTGCGGGAAACGGGCGGACAACGTCCCGGTCTGCCTCAATCCGCGGACTGCTTCCGAAGCGTCCGGGTCGCGGCCTGCAGGGCAACGAGCATCCTGTCCCGCTCTTCGGACAGTTCCCGTGGGCTGCGTCCACGTGCCTGCTCGTTCATGCCGGAAACAAGTTTTTCTATCACGGCGTCGTCCAGGCGTGGGTCGCCGAGGCCATCCCACCAACCGTTGAACGTGTCCCTGAAATGGTCACAAAAGGCCTGAAGGCCGCCATCGCCTGCCCCGAGATGAAACAGCGTCGTCGGTCCCATCGCGGCCCATCGCAGACCCGGTCCGGCCCACATCGCCTTGTCGATGTCCTCCACGCTCGCAACGCCTTCGACCGCCATGAAGACAGCCTCACGCCAGACAGCGGCCTGAATGCGGTTGGCGACATGTCCGGGCATGCCTTTCTTTATGCGGATCGTGACTTTGCCGATGGTCTCGTAAAAGGCCTCCGTCGCATCCAGTGCCGCAGGGTCGGTCTTTTCGTTGGCTGTCAACTCGACAAGCGGGATGAGGTGTGGCGGGTTAAATGGGTGTCCGAGAACGAAATTAGCAGGATTCCGCCATCCTTCCTGTAACGCTTCCAGCGTCATTCCGGATGTGGAACTGGACACGATTGCGGTCTTTGGCAGGACCGGCTCGATCTCACTGTAGATCGCATGTTTGAGCGGCAAACGTTCAGGAACATTCTCCTGAATGAAGTCCGCATGCGCGGACGCTTCTGCGGCGGTCTTCGCAAACAAAACCTCTCCGGGCACCCTGCGTCCCGCAAGGCCGAGCGCCTCGAGCGATGGCCAGGCGGTTTCGATGTAACCCCTTACCTTGCTCTCTGCACCGGGCGCAGGATCATAAACTGTGACATTGCGCCCGGAGGCGAGGAACAAGGCAGTCCAGCTCGCGCCGATGACACCGGCACCCAGAACCGCAACAGTTGAAATCTGGCTCATCAGAACAGTCCCGGATTGAGCGGTGAAGCGGCAGTCATGCCACCGTCGACCGTGAAAAGTTGACCCGTTGCGAAACCGGCTTCGTCCGAGGCAAGCCAGACCGCCATAGCGGCAATGTCCCGCGGTTTGCCGAAACGCCGCACTGCGTGCCGCTGAAGTGCATCCGCCTTCGCCCTTGCCGGATCGCCCGCAAGGTCGAAGCCCGCATCGAGCATTCCGGTCTCGATCCAGCCCGGGCAAATCGCGTTGCAACGGATCCGCGGGCCGTGATCGACCGCGATGGATCGCGTGAGCCCATGGACGAAGGCCTTTGACGCATTATAAAGCGCCATTGACGGATCGGCGACATTGCCCGAGATCGAGCCGATGTTGATGATCGATCCGCTTTCGTGCATCAGGGGAATGAAGGCACGGCAGGTGTTGAACACGCCGCGCGCGTTGGTGTTCATCACGTGGTCCCAGTCTTCATCGGTGCTGTCGACCACGGTCTTTTCCACCTGAACACCGGCATTGTTGACAAGAATGTCGAGCCCCCCGAACGCAGTTGCCGCAGCTCCGATCGCTTTCGGGTCCGCAACATCCAGTGTCAGCCAGTCTGCCGGATATCCGGCGGGCTTTTCGCCCCGGCCGCAGGCGGTGACATGCGCGCCTTCTTCAAGAAAAGCGTCGACAATGCCCTTGCCGATGCCCTGACGGCCACCGGTCACAAGGGCCTTCTTTCGGGACAGACGCATCAGTGCGCAACCATGACGTGACGGATCGACGTATAGGCGTCGAGGGCATAGACGGACATGTCGCATCCGGTGCCCGAGCCCTTCATCGCGGCCCACGGCATTTCCGGTGTTGCCATGCCGTGGGTGTTCACCCAGGTGAAGCCGTAGCGCAGTCTGGATGTCATGCGCATGGCAAGACCGACATCACGTGTCCAGACGGAAGACGCCAGGCCATACGATCCGGCGTTGGCGATCTTCAGAGCATCATCGGCATCGGAGAACCTCGACACCGTGACGACCGGGCCGAAGACCTCGTCGCAGGCGATTTCCGACGCATTGTCGACATTGGCAATGACGGTCGGATCAAAGAAGAAACCGGATCCGCTGCCCGCATTGCCGCCCACCACGATCTCGGCGCTTGTCCCGGCGCGCTTAACAAAA
>JGI12316J15310_10000193_pt3 | contig 25924 bp, 26 predicted proteins | sample MarCyaLeptolynsp_FD_15310 | JGI IMG/M metagenome (IMG submission 15310)
TCCGCCGCCGACCAGTCCTTCGCCCGGTAGCTCCACCATGAATAAAGCCGTTCCGCGGGCGGAACGATCTTGCGCACCGCGTCGACCCATCCGAGCGACCCTTGGACGGTGTCCAGCGCCGCGACCTCGACCGGCGTGTGGCTGACCACGTTGAGCAACTGCTTGTGCGACCAGACGTCGGTCTCCAGCGGCGCGATGTTGAGGTCGCCGACCAGGATCATCGGATCCGCGGCCGTCCGGTCGGCCCCGAGCCAGCCGGTCATCTCCTCGAGGAAGGCGAGCTTGTGCGCGAATTTCTCGTTCACGTCCGGGTCCGGAACGTCGCCACCCGCCGGGACGTAGAAGTTGTGCACCTCCGGGCCGCCGTCGATCCGCGCCGCCACGTGCCGGGCATCGCTCTTGCCGCAGAACTCGCGCGACACGGTCTCCTCGATCGGCAGGCGGGACACGATCGCGACGCCGTTATAACCTTTCATGCCGGCGACCATCTGATGCGACCAGCCTGCCTCGGCGATGGCGGCCGCCGGAAACTGGTCGAACAGCGCCTTGGTCTCCTGCAGGCACAGCACGTCGGGCCGCATCTCGTCGAGCAGCCGCAGCACCGAGGGCAGGCGCAGGCGCACGGAATTGATGTTCCAGGTGACGACGCGCACGGTCAGACCACCTTCACATGCAGGTCGCTGAGACCGTCCACGTGGCCATGAAGCGCGTCGCCGCGCGCGACCGCGTTCACGCCCTCGGGCGTGCCGGTGAAGATCAGGTCGCCCGGCGCCAGCATGACCAGCCCGGAGAGGTAGCTGATGGTCTCCGGAACCGACCAGATCAGCGCCTTCAGCGTGGATTCCTGCCGCCGGGTGCCGTTGACGTCGAGCCAGATCGTCTGGCTGTCCAGGATCCCGGTCTCGGTCACCGGGTGGAGATCGGCGATCGGCGCCGAATGGTCGAAGCCCTTGGCCATGTCCCAGGGCCGGCCCAGCTTCTTGGCCTCACCCTGGATGTCGCGCCGGGTCATGTCGAGCCCGACGGCATAGCCCCAGATGTGGCCGTTCGCCTCCTCGACCGGGATGTCGCGCCCACCGCCGGACAGCGCCACCACCAGCTCGATCTCGTGATGCACGTCCTCGGTCGCCGGCGGATAGGGCATGGCCGCGCCGCCGGTCACCAGCGCGTCGGCCGGCTTCATGAAGAAGAACGGCGGCTCGCGGTCCGGATCATGCCCCATCTCACGGGCGTGGGCGGCATAGTTCCGGCCCACGCAGAAGATCCGGCGGACGGGAAAACCCTGGTCGGAGCCGGCGACGGGCACAGCCACCGTGCGAGGCGAAGGGATCACATACTCCATTGAGAAAGAGCCTTTTTTTGGATCGTTATATTGGAGCTTCATAGGCTTTGCCGGTGGTTCGCGCCAAGCCAACCCGGCGCGTCCCGGAGGCGCGGCCGCGAGACTATGGCGGCGTTGCCCCCCTGCGGTCCAGCCCCGATCGGCGTCCGCCGGAGACCGGACACCGTCGTCGGGGCCGGAAAAGACGCCGCCGCCCGCGTCTCGGGCGGCGGATCGGTGGGGTCGTTCGGGCTCCAGAACGAGTGGAGAGGACGGTCATACTTCCGCGGTAGTCCTCTTTGTCGTCAACCGGTTACGGTGACGAAGCCCTACCGCGCCGCGGGTCCCGCCCTCAACCGTTGCCAGCGGCCTGGCGGGCGATCAGGTCGGTCGCCAAGTGGGCGCTGTCGAGGGCGCCGACCTGCCAGCCGGGCCAGTAGCTGAACCAATCGCCGGCCATGAACACCCGGTTGCCCATCGCGTCGGCGCTGCGCATCTGCTCGAACAGCGCTGGCTGGGTGAAGGCGGTCTCGTCGGCCCAGCCGCCGGCCTGATAGGGGATCTTGGCCCAGGCGATCGAGACCCCGTTCTCGGCGAACACCTTCTCGCGATAGCCGGGGTGGATCTTCTCGCCGCCCAGCAGGGCCGCTTCCAGGCGTTGGTCGCGGCTGTAGGTCTGGAACACCTCGGCCTGGGAAAGCCGGTTGTAGGCGGCCGTGAGCACGCCGGTCGCCGAGTTGAAGCTGTAGGACGGGTACCAGATCTGGCTGATGATGTCCTTGGTCCAGGAGATACCGCCGTAGATCCGGTCCTCGGTTTCCCAGAACCGCGACCGGCCCTGCAGGCCGACCTTGCAGGCCGGCGCCATGCTGACCTCCGAGAGGATCTGACGGACCGGCGCGCTCAGGAAATTGCCGCCGATCCGTGCCAGGATGGGCGGCGCCGCGGTCGCCACGACGTAGTCCACCGGGTCGCCGCTGCCGGCCGCGGTCACGACAGAGACCTGGCCGTCGCGCACGTCGATCGCCTGCACCGGCTGGCCGTAGCGGATCAGGTCGGCGACCGTGCGCCCGCCGGGGATCGGGGCCGCCATGAAGCCGTCGACGATCCTGTCCATGCCGTCGGTCGGCTCCATCAGCGTCGCCTGCCAGAAGTACTCGAGGTTGTTGAACATCTCGGAGTTCCAGAAGTCCGAGTTCAGCACGTCCTCGAGCGACAGGGTCGGCCATGGCACGCCCGGCTGCCAGACGTCGCCGGGGTTGAGCTGGTCGTAGGTGAAGCTGTCGATGACGTAGCCGGTGCGCGGGTAGTCGCTGGTGATCGCAGCACCCTGGTAAACCATCTCCGCGCCCTCGGCGGTGAGCTGGCCGAAATGCTCCAGCATGCCGAGGAAGGCGTCGACCTCCGACGGATCGATCAGTTGATCGAGCGCGCCCTGGTTCTGCACCTTGGCCAGCATCTCGGCGAGCTCACCGCGCAGGTCGTTCTTCAGGCGGCGCAGCTGGACCGGATTGCCGCCGTTCCACGCGTCGTTCTGCATCAGATTGTTGGAGGAGTGGAAGATGTAGGGCTGCAGCGCGACGCCGAGGTCCTTGCAGTAGTCGATCAGCCGGGTGTGGTGCGATGGGATGCGGCCCGGCCCGGCGTTGAGGTAGTTGTCCGGGCTGTCGGCCGGCATGTCGCCGACCGCCTCGAACCGCATGGTCGATGGCGTGTCCCAGTCCCACTCGCTGAACGAGTCGCCATTGCGCAGGGTCAGGCTGCGCCCGCCGGCCCGCGCCGTCGCCTCGAGAACGATGACCTCCGCCCCGGCCCGTGCCGCCCGCATGGCGGTGCACAGTCCGGCGATGCCGGCGCCGATCACGATGATCCGCTTGCCGGCGAGGCTGCCGGCCGGCAGCCCTTCGATGCTGTCGCCGGCGGCTTGGGCCGAGCCCGGGCCGAGCAGGCCCATCGCGTGCAGCGCCGTGTAGACGGCACCGGTGCCGCCGAGCGCGGCGATTCCCTTGAGCAGTTGACGGCGCGTGAGCGCCGGACGGCGTGTGGTCATATCGGTCCCTCCCGCTGTGCCTTGGCGTGCGACTTCTGGCGCGAATTTCGCGCATCGACAGAATATCACGCCGGAGACATAGCGGCAGGGTTGATTTGACGAGCTAGAACTCCGCTTCTATTCCGCCGCGCTGGTGTGACCCGGGTGTCGGGCCGCGGCAAAGGCGCGGGCGGCGTCCCCGAAGGCCTGGAACAGCGCGCGGTTTATCCCGGTGGCCGGACGCGGCCATTCCGGATGCCACTGAACGGCGAGCGCAAAGGCCGGCGCGTCGGCAATGGAGATTGCCTCGACCACGCCGTCCGGGGCCCGGCCCTCGACCACCACCCGGGGGCCGGGCCGGTCGATCGCCTGCCCGTGCAGCGAGTTCACCAGATGCGGCCCGTCACCGGCGATCCGGTTCAGGCGGCCGCCGGGCTGCAGCGTCACCGGGTGGGCCGGGCGGTACTTCCAGTCATAGGGCACGTCACGGCGCATGCGGTGGTCGAGCCGGCCGGCCTCCTCATGCACCCGCTGCACCAGGGTTCCGCCGAACGCGACGTTGATCTCCTGGGCGCCGCGGCACACGCCGAGCAGTGGCACGCCGCGGTCGACGGCGGCGCGCGCCAGCGCCAGCGTCACACCGTCGCGGGCCGGGTCGTGCTGATCCGGGGTGGCGCTGTCGCCACCGTCGTAGTGGGCCGGCTCGACGTTGGAGGGGCTGCCGGTCAGGAACACACCGTCCAGGCGCGCGAGAAGGCTGTCGATATCCATGCCGCCCGGCAGGGCCGGGATGATCACCGGGCAGACACCGGCGATCTCCGACATGGCGGTCACGTATTTCTCGCTCACGCGCTGGTTGGCGGCGTTCTCCCCCTGCACGCGGCAGGCGGTCACGCCGACGAGAGGCAATGTGTGGCTCAAGGACGGTCTCCCGGAACGTCTGGCGCTTGGATGCGGCGGCCCACCATGCCATATCGCTGGGATGTTGGACATGACCGACCCGGAAACACTGACCCTTGCCAAGGTCATCGCCGTCGCGGGCTGGATCGTGCTGATCCTCGTGGCCGAGCGGTTGGTGCCGGCGGTCGAGCGACGGGGCGGCTGGCCCCGGGTGATGCGCAATGCCGGGCTGTTCGCGGTGAATATCGGCCTGTCGCGGCTGGCGGTGATCCCGATCACGGTGCTGGCCGCCGGGATGACGCTGGACTGGCGGCCGGCCTGGCTCGACGGCGGCTGGGCCCTCGTCGTCGATCTGCTGATCCTCGATCTCTGGATCTATTTCTGGCACCGGGCGAACCATGAGATCCCGTTCCTGTGGCGGTTCCACGAGATCCACCACCTGGACGAGTTCCTCGATGCCAGCTCGGCGGTCCGCTTCCATGCCGGCGAGGTTCTCATGTCGGCCGGCGTCCGGGCGATCGTGATCATCCTGCTCGACATCCCGCTCGCCTCGGTTCTGGCGTTCGAGGCCCTGGTGCTGATGGCGGCGGTGTTCCAGCACTCGAACCTGCGCCTGCCGGACAGGCTGGAGCGGGCGCTCTCGGCGGTGATCATCACTCCGTCGATCCACTGGGTGCATCACCACGCGGTGCGCCACGACACGGACTCGAACTACGGCACGACGCTGTCGGTATGGGACCGGCTGTTCGCCACGCTGAGCCCGACCCCGCGCACGCCGGCGATGACGATCGGGGTGGAGAAGGCGCGGGACAGCGGCTTCCTGAGCCTGCTGGTGCGGCCGTTCTCGCCGCGCCGCGGGTCCGGCTGACCCCGCGCGCGACGCCCGACCCTCGACGATCGGCCGATTATCCCCACATGCTGTGTGGGAAGAGATGCCATACCATCCATGGAGGATCCGATGACCCGCTGGCTGCGCGCCGCACTCCTTGTCCTGTCGCTCTCGCTGCTGCCCGGAGGCGCCGTGGCCCAGACCGCGTCGGGCCAGACCGCGTCGGGCCAGACCGCATCGGGCCAGACCGCGTCCGGTGGCGGCGGCGAGACGTTCAGCGAGAACGAGATCCTGCAGGCGACGGAGAACCTGTTCGGCGAGACCACCAAGGGTCTTGCCGAGGTCGTGGAGAAGGTCTTCGCCGATCTCGGGGAGCCGAACGCCTATATCGCCGGCGAGGAGTTCAGCGGCGCCATCGGCGTCGGGCTGCGCTACGGCGAAGGCACGTTGACCGTGGCGGGAGGCGGCGACAGCAAGGTGTACTGGCAGGGCCCGTCGATCGGCTTCGACCTGGGCGGCAACGCCTCCAAGGTGTTCGTGCTGGTCTACAACCTGGCGTCGCCCGACGGCATCTATCGGCGGATTCCCGGGGTCGAGGGGACCTATTACTTCGTCGCCGGCGTCGGGGTGAATTACCAGTCCGATGGTGACCTGACCCTCGCGCCGATCCGCACCGGCGTCGGCCTGCGCACCGGCGTGAACATCGGCTACCTGCATTATAACCGCGAGTTCTCGTGGATGCCGTTCTGAGCGGCGCTACTCCCGCGCCTTTCCCGCCGCGGCGAGGGCGGCCTCGTAGGTCGCCATCATCGCTTCCCCCTCGGTCGCCAGCTCCTTGAGATAGCGCCAGGTGAAGATGCCGGTGTCATGGCCGTCGCTGAAGGCGATGCGCACCGCGTAGTTGCCCACCGCCTCGACGCCGGCGATCGTCACGCCGCGCTTCCCCGCGACCAGCGTCTTGCCGGCGGCGCTATGGCCCTGGACCTCGGCCGACGGGCTCTCGACTCGCATCAGTTCGGCCGGAATGGAGGCCGACAGGCCGCTCTCGAAGGCGACCGCCAGGGCCGTCCGGTCCCTCGCGACCCGAAGCTCCGTCGGCCAGTCGTCGGTGGTCTCGGTCACGTGGCCGGCGCCTCGAGGGGATCCTCGTCGATCCGCCGGGCTTCCTCGACCAGCATGATCGGCACGCCCTCGCGGATCGGAAAGGCGAGACCGGCCTTGGGGCTGATCAGCTCCTGGGCGGTGCGGTCGTAGGTCAGCGCCTGCTTGGTGACCGGGCACACCAGGATCTCCAGCAGCTTCGGGTCCACCCCGTCGGCCGTCGGCGTCTCAGTGTCGGGCATGATCGCCTCCGCTGTTCCCGGCCACCGCCATGTCGAGCAGCGCCAGCATCATGCGGGCGCGCGCCCTGAGCGACTCGCACTCCAGAAGCGCCTGCTTCTCGCTGCTCTCGAACGGGCACACCATGGCGAGCGTGGTAACCAGCCGGTCGTCCGGCGTTTCCTCGATCACGCCCCAGTCGGCGGTGATGCCCTGGCTGTCGAAATATCGTTTCAGGCGCTCGACCAGCAGGGCGCGGTCCAGATCGGCGTCGCAGTCGTCGTCCAGGTCGGCGGCGAAGCGTCCCCAATCGGCGATCACCCGACGGTAGCCGCGCATCGAGGCGATCTCCTGGTCGAGCGCGAAGCGACAGACGCCGGTCAGCGTGATCAGCAGGCGACCGTCATCGGTTTCGGCGAATTGGCTGATCCGACCGGCGCAGCCGATGCCGTACAGCGCGCGCGACCCCGCCTCGGTGCCGCCGGTGGCCGGCATCGGCTGAATCATGCCGATCAGCCGGTCGGTCGCCAGGGCGTCGCGGGTCATGTTGAGGTAACGCGGCTCGAAGATGTTCAGCGGAAGCTTGCCGCGCGGCAGCAGCAGCACCCCGGGGAGCGGGAAGACCGGCAGAGTCGCCGGCAGCTCGTCGAAGCTGAGGTCGAACGGCCCCTGGCTCATGGCATCGCCGCCTTGTCGCCCGCCGATGTGCCGCATCCCGCCATCAGGAGAACAGGATCGACGACAACCGGCGGCGGGCATCCATCGTCACCGGATCGGCGTTGCCCATCGCCTCGAAATACTTGAGGAGCTGCTTGCGGGCGGCTTCGTCCTCCCACTTGCGATCGATACGAATGCTCTCCAGCAGCTGATCGACGGCGCCTTCGCGGTCGTCGGTCGCGTACAGGGCGGCGGCCAGGTCGATGCGCGCGCGGTGGTCCTTCGGGTCGGCCTCGACCTTGGCGCGCAGGGTGTCCATCTCGGCGCGCGCCTTCGCCCCCTCCTTGGCCAGCTCGAGCTGGGTGATCACCGCCTGCACCTGCTTGTCGGCCTTGAGATCCTCCGGCACCTTCTCCAGGGCCTGCTCCGCCTGCTCCGGCCGGCCGTCGGCGATGATGCACTTCAGGAAGCCGGCGAGGGCGGCGGCGTTGCTCTCGTCATGCTGCAGAACCTGCTGGTAGATGCCGCCGGCCTGGACATGATCGCCGGCATCCAGCAGCTGGTCCGCCTGTTCCAACGCCTGGTCGATCGGTGACGGACCGCCGGCGCCGCCAAGCCGCTCGATGAGCGCGGTGATCTCGCTTTCCGGAACCGCGCCCTGAAACCCGTCGACCGGCTGACCGTTCTGGAAGGCATAGACGGTCGGGATCGACTGGATCCGCAGCTGCTGGGCGATCTCCGGGCTTTCGTCGACGTTGATCTTGACCAGCTTGACCGCGCCGTTGGCCTTGCGCACCGCCGATTCCAACGCCGGCGTCAGCTGCTTGCAGGGCCCGCACCAGGGCGCCCAGAAATCGACCAGCACCGGCATCTGCATCGAGGCGTCGACGACCTCGGCCATGAAGGTGGCGGTCGACGCGTCGACGATCATCGTGTCGCCGGCTTGGCCGCCGGGTTGCGCCGCACCCAGGATCGGTTCCATCTGTTACGTTCCTTATGGTCTAGGAGTGTCTATCTAACGTGACGGTGTGCGGCGGCAAGGGTGCGCCGACGGGTTTTTCGGTCCGGTCCCCGACGCGGTTCAATCGCCCGACGCGGCGGACAGATCAGTGACTTGGCTTTTGTGGCCGCAGGCGTCGATGAAGCGCTGGAGCCCGTCCGGCGTGACCGCGATGGTCATGTCGTTGGACAGCGGGTGGTAGTTCAGCGGCGACATCGTCATCATCTCGGCGTCCAGGATCACGCTGACGGTGGCACCGGTGTCGTTGATCAGGGCGAACGGCGACACCGCCCCCGGGATGACTCCCAGCGTGCGCATCAGCCGGTCGGGACTGCCGAAGGAGAGCCGCGCGCCGCCGAGCATGGCGCCGAGCGCCTTCAGGTCGATGCGGCGGTCCTCGAGGCACACCACCAGCCACATCGCGCCCTTGCGGTCGCGCAGGAACAGGTTCTTGCAATGGCCGCCCGGCAGGTCGCCGCGCAGCGCTTTCGAATCCTCGACGGTGAACAGCGGCGGATGACGATGCAGATCGTAGGCGACGCCGAGCGTGTCCAGGCGCGCCAGCAGCGTCTCCGGCGCTGTGGGCGGGGTCTGGTTGGGGGCGGCGGGTGATTCGCTTTCGGCCATGATGCCGGCTCCGGATGTCGGGAGAGGTGGGTGACTGAACCTGTCGCCGCCCTCTCTACAGCATTTCGGGGGATGAATGCATCTCCCTGCCGCAGGTGGGGTTTCGGGCGCACCCTCCCGCATCGAGATCGTCACGCTCCCGTGTTACCCTCGCGGCTCCTGCATCGCTCCGGAAATTCCCGTCGACTGTCCGTAAGGAGACTGCCCCATGCGTCGGATCGTCCTGGCCCTCGCGGTCGCCACGCTGGTCCTGTTCCGCGCCCCCGGCCCCACCTGGGCCGACGGGCCGGTCGTGCTCACCGTCACCGGCCAGATCGCCAGTACCAATCGCGGGCCGTTCGACCCGTTTTCGGATGCCCTGTTCGGTGTGGTCGGCGAGGAGTTCGAGCGCGCCCACGCCTTCACGCGGGCGGCGCTTGACGCGCTGCCGCAGGAAACCGTGACCGTCGGGTATCCGAACTGGCCGGCACCGGTGACGGTCACGGGGCCGACGCTGGCTTCGGTGCTCGATGCCGCCGGCGCCGAGGGCTCCGAGGTGCTCGTTCAGGCGGTCGACGGATACGCGCCCTCCTTCAGCATCGCGGAGGTCCGCGCCGGCAACTTCGTGCTGGCGACCTCGATCGGCGGCGCGCCCCTGGCGATCGGCGGGCGGGGGCCCGCCTGGTTGGTGTTCCCGCCGGGCAGCTACGAGGGGCAGACGGCGGAAGACGACTCCGGCCTCGCCTGGGCCGTTTTCCACATCAAGGTCGTCTCAGCGGAGTAGCGGGGTGCGATAAGCGTGTTCTCAAGGCGCTGAAATCGCTGGATAAACACTGCCTCGATTGGAGCGGAAAAAATCCGTCATCCGGGGCGTAGAACCCTCTTGCATTCGTGCGAACCGCCGCTATTATCCGCGGCCTTAACGGAGCGCGGGCGTAGCTCAGGGGTAGAGCACAACCTTGCCAAGGTTGGGGTCGTGAGTTCGAATCTCATCGCCCGCTCCAATTTTCCCGATCAGTAGGCGATCACGGTCGCGACATGGCTCGGTACGGTGTCATTGCACGCCGCAATCCGCTGTCCGCGCGACCCCTTACAAGCGCAGGAGCAGGCCCTGGGCGACGCTGGCGATGGCGTTGGCGGTGGGGGCGCCGACCTGATCGCGGATCTCCTCCGTCATGTCCAGTAGCAGGCTGGCCTGTCGCCGCAGCACGTCCGGGCGGGCATCGGCGAGCGCCAGCACGGCCTGCTCGGCGATCAGATAGTGGTCGACCTCGGGCCGCGCTTTCCAGGTTTCTGCGGCACGCGGCAGCGCCCGCCACGCCTCGCGGGCGGTGTCGAACTCGACGAACACGGCTTCCAGCTCCGGGTCCGCCACCTCGTCCGGCGGCTCGGTTGCGAGTCGCCCCGCCGGAACACCCAACCTTGCGCCCCCCGCCACCGCCGTCAGCGCGAGTCCGACCAGGTGCCGGGCCTCGACGGCGTCGGGGAGGAAAACGGTTCCCCCGTCGCCCTTGCGCCCTGGTCTGCCGTCAACCGGCGCCAGTCGATGCAGGGCTTCCAGCGCATGGGCCAGCTGGGTCGCCACCAGCGCGAGCCCCATGGCAACCGCCGGCCCGCCCGCGCCGCCCTCCGACACGCGCGCTACGGTCGTCGGGTCGGAATAACGGTGTCCCGCGCGTCGCCTCAGATAGCCGTCTGGCTCCGGCGCGCCCTGCAACGACGCGAGGCATTCGGCGAAGTCGACCACGGAGTCGAGATCGGTCGGACCGATGGAATCGCCGCCGCTGTCGTCTTGGGGAGTCATGGCGTCGTTTCCATTGAGCGGCAGTGACCTCTCGACCTAAGCTCACGCAAGAACCGGTCAGCATTCGATCCGATGACCTTCAAAACGGATCGTGGTAAGGTTGATCCTGAAAAATCTGGACGTCAATCCAGAAAATTCATCCTAGGGTTGCGCGAGCGCGTGCGACCGTCGAAGCGCGAGGGGCCATGACCAAGGCGACCGCACCGGGGTATTCGGGGGAACTGGGGATCCGCATCGCAACCGCGATCGAACGGGCCGGCGGTGTCATCGCGGTTGGCCGAATGCTCGACGTGAGCAAGGACACGCCGGGCCGCTGGCGGGACGGCGAGAGCAAGATCTCGCTGCACCAGATCACCCGGCTGGCGGAGATCGCCGATGTCGATCCCGCCTGGCTGGCCTTTGGCGAGGAACGCGCCGTGCCGTCGGTGCGGAGCGACATGGAGGTGGTCGAGGAAGTCGCCGAAACCGTCATCGAGATCGCGGTTTCGCTCGGCGGCGACATCGATCCCAAACGCCTGGCGCGGACGATCCGGCGTCGGGCCGAGCGCCTGGTTCACGATCCGGCCGGCATCGCGCTCGCGGGATTGACAAGCAATACGAAAGGAAGATGATCTCTTTCTTTAACCGTCGGTTGAGGAGGCCCGGGTGATTCCCGCGAATAGCAATGTCGCATTGCTGATGGCCTCCAGCCGCGTCGTCGTCCAGCCGCTGAGCTTCGCGTCCATGACCCCGGCGATGCAGAACGCCATGATCGAGTGGCAGGAGGAGAAGAAGACCGGGTTCAGCGACGTGCTCTCCAACACCGCCGTGGTCGGCAGGATGACCGTCCTCTATGACCCGATGCGGGCGGTCGTCCTGAACGCCGGCTCGTTGACTGGCGTCCTCGTGAACGCCGGTGAAAAACTTGAGATGGTGCGGATGATCGCGGGGTCGCTCGACAACCTGGATCGCCCGCGCGCGCTGCAGTGCCGGCTCGTCGGAGCGGAACCGTCCAGGATGAGCCTGATCGTGCTGCCGATCCTGCTGGACGGCACACCGATCCACGCGATCTCGGTCGCGGGTTGGTAGCGTGCAGGCCGATCGGCGAATCTCGGTCGGCGATGAGTTCGTGACCGCGACCTATTGCGGATCGGACGCGTTCCTGCCCGGCATCGATGACGGGTTGATCCGGCTGAGCCGATATCTGGATCGGATCGCGAGCGGCGATGGTCCGCGGGCCGGCGACATCGACGCGGACGCCGTGTTTGACTCGGGCCAACTGGGCCGGACCCATGTCCTGGACGTGACCACCGAAGACCCGGAGACCTATCGGTTCGTGACCTATGGCGTGTCCGTCGGGTTGGACCAGGGCCGGTCGTATGAGGGGCTGCGCCTGCGGGACGGCCGCACCCGCGTGATCCGCGATCTCGCATGCTGGGACTACCAGCGCGCCAAGAGCCAGCGCCGTCGCTCCCTGACCTACGTCGCGGGGCATTTTTCAGGACAGGACAGGCGCTACCGCAGATTGATCCAGCCGCTCATCGGCAGCGGCCGCAGGGTCACGCATCTTCTGGTATCGACGACCGAGGACCTGAATCGCATGGTTCCGTGCGCGCCGGTGGCCTATGGTTGGCGAGACGACGGCGGGCGCGTGCGTCGATAACCTGGGATCGGACGGGCAGTCTTGCGGGGCGGAAAAATGGGGATCGGTGTCGACAGTCGGGAGTTCGCCGATGCGCTCGGGGGCATGACGCGGCACGTCCTCGGGCTCGACTTCATGGTTGGTCCCGACAACCCGCTGATCCGGCTGTATCAGCTCGCGTCCCGCAAACGGCCGGGCGCGGGTCTGCGCATCGGCGATCTCGACGCGAACGAGGTTTTCGAGACCGGGGTGTTCGGTCGCACCCACCTGGTCGACGTCTCGTCCGACGACCCGCACGGATACTTCTTCGTCAGTTATGCGCCGCGCATCCGCATCGTTCTGAGCGACGACATGACGGGCCGCCGGCTCGCCTCGTGCCGCTGGTCGGCGCTGCGCGAGTTCGGCTTGTTCGACTACCACCGGATCAAGGAGGCCGGGGCGCCGGAACTGTCGCAGATCGATCTACGGTCGGGCGACGTTGCCAGCGTGAACCGGCGCCTGGTGCTTCCGCTGATTGGCGATCGGCGCCAGATCTCGCATCTTCTTGTCAGCATTGTGCCGGATCAGCAGGATGTCGTTCCGCACACCCTCCAGTAAATAATCCCGGTCGTATTCCAGCGCATACAGGCGTTCGCGCTTCCCGGTAGGCGGGAACCAGCCGTCAAAGAGGAAGCGTTCCCGCTGGGCGCCATAGTTCTTCTTCGCGAGGCCGGTTCTTTGCAACTGTTCGAACACCAGGCCCGTCGAGAAGTCGATCTGCCACAGCTGCAGGGCGAGCACTCTGATCAGCCTGGGTAACAGCCAGCTCAAACCCGTGCCCCGCCATCTCGGATGCACCCACAGGCCTCCCGTATGCGCCAGCCGTCCGCCGATGGTGGGGTCATCGATGGCGATGTCGATCTCGGGGCACGGTTTCCGCGCCCACAGGAGTCCACTGCGAACCCAGGGATAGTAAGCGGGCGTCTCTATGTAGCGGACCGCCATGACGGCGGCGCGCTCCGACCCCTGCCTGACATCGATCCACACGGCGGCATCGTGGTCCGTTTCCGCGGGATTGAAGCTTGGATTGACGCCAGTGTTGCCCGGAACCCCCGAAAGAGTCCGGACAAAAGCCGTCATGTCTTCGTCGATGACCAGCGTGAGTTTGTCCCTTTGCAATAGTTCCGTCGCGCTTGCCCGATATGAGAGTAGGAGATCGGTAGATTGCTCGACGGACTCGCAAAAATCGCGAGAGTCTATCCTCATGATCGCCCCCATAAGACTACCTGATGTGGTATTTATGGTAGCATGAGGCACTAAATATCGCGTATGCCTGGAAGTTCGATTGCCGACCCGCCCGTCATGAATCAATAAAATCTGAACTGTTTCCGGTGGTTCCGCCGTTCTGTTAGGCTTCGGCGATCAACCGTGCCGGTTGACGGCACGGCGGCGATGGCATGGGGGGATGAAGACATGCGCGGCCGCACCGAGACCTTGAAGGTCGAGAAGATCGAGGCCGTCTGCGCCCTGGTTCATGAGCGTTTGCAGGGAACCAAGGCGAAGACGGCGGAGGCCTTCGTCAGACAGTTCTTCGCCAATGTCGCCCCGCAGGATCTTGTCGACGAGGAGGTCGAGGACCTGTTTGGCGCCGCGATCTCGATGTGGACGCTCGGGCGCGACCGCATGGCCGGTCGGGCGCGGATCCGCGCCTACAACCCCCGATTCGAGGAGGTGGGCTGGCAGTCGACCCACACCGTCATCGAGATCGTCAACGATGACATGCCGTTCCTGGTCGATTCGGTCACCCACGCCCTGAACCGCCGCGACCTCACCGTTCACCTCGTGATCCACCCGATCCTGCGCGTCTCCCGCGACTCCAAGGGGGCGGCCAAGACGCTGCACGACGCCGACGAGACCGCCGATGGCGCCGTCGCCGAATCCTACATGCACCTGCAGGTCTCGGAGCAGACCTCGGCCGAGGCGCTGGCCGAGATCGAGGCAACCCTGGAACAGGTGCTGTCCGATGTGCGCGCCGCCGTCGAAGACTGGCGGACCATGCGCAAGACCATGGTCGACGTCATCGCCGGCCTGGAGGCGTCGCCACCGAAAGGCCAGAGCAAGGCCGACCTTGCCGAGATCTGCGCGTTCCTGCGCTGGATCGAGGACAACCACTTCACCTTCCTCGGCTACCGGCAGTACGACTATGTCGGCTCAGGCAAGAAGCAGCGCATGGAAGTGGTCGAGGGCAGCGGCCTCGGCATCATCCGCGCGCCGGATGTCAGCGTGTTCGACGGCCTGCGCGGGCTGGGAACGCTGCCGGATCAGGTCCAGGGCTTCCTGCTCGACCCGACGCCGTTGCTGGTGATGAAGGCCAACAAGGTCTCGACCGTTCACCGGCCGGTGCCGCTCGATTCGATCAGTGTCAAGAAGATCGACAAGGCCGGCAGGGTCGTCGGCGAGCACCGCTTCATCGGCCTGTTCACTTCGGTCGCCTACAACCAGAGCCCAAAGGAGATCCCGCTGCTGCGCCGCCGGGTCGAGAAGATCGTCGAGCGCGCCGGCTTCCGTCCCGCCAGCCATGACGGCAAGGCCCTGGTCAACATCCTGGAGACCTATCCGCGCGACGAACTGTTCCAGGCCAGCGAGGATGAGCTGTTCGAGATCTCGATCGGCATCCTGCACCTTCAGGAACGCCAGAAGACCGCGCTGTTCGTCCGCCGCGACGCGTTCGAGCGGTTCGTGACGGCGCTGATCTTCGTGCCCCGCGACCACTACAACACGCAGCTGCGCCAACGTTTCACCCAGATCCTGTCGACCGCGTTCAACGGCGAGATCACCGCGTTCTACACCCAGATGTCGGACAGCGTGCTGGCCCGCCTGCACGTCATCATCGCCACCACCCGGGGCGAGATCCCCGACGTCGACAACGACGAGCTGGAGCAGCGTCTGGTCGAGGCGGGCCGGAGCTGGGCCGACAAGCTTCACGACGCGCTGGTCGAGGACAAGGGCGAGGAGGCGGCCCAGAAGATGCTGCGGCGCTACGGCCCCGCCTTCCCGACCAGCTACAAGGAGGCCTATACCGCCCACGCCGCCATCTTCGACATGGAGCGCATGGAGGAGGTCGACGGCGAGGGGCGCCTGGGCATGAACCTGTTCCGCCCGATCGGCGTGGACGACGACGTCCTGCATCTCAAGCTGTTCCACGGCGGCGAGCCGGTGCCGCTCAGCGACGTCATGCCGATGCTGGAGAACATGGGCGTGCGCGTGCTGTCCGAGGTGCCGTTCGAGATCGCCGGCGGCACCATGGCGCATCCGATCTGGCTGCACGACTTCGAGATGCGCCTGCGCGCCGACACCGAGTGCGACCTCGCCACCATCAAGGCGCCGTTCCAGGAGGCCTTCGCCGCCGTCTGGGACCGCAAGATGGAGAATGACGGCTTTAACGGGCTGGTGCTGGGGGCTGGCATGACGTGGCGCGAGGTCACCGTCATCCGCGCCTATGCCAAGTACCTGCGCCAGGCCGCGTTCACCTTCTCCCAGGACTACATGGAGGAGACGCTGCTGGCCTACGCGCCGATCGCGCGGCTGCTGGTGAAGCTGTTCGCCGCCCGCTTCGACCCGAAGGCGGAGACGGACCGCATGGCCAAGGTCGCCGGGCTGGAGGAGATGATCCTGACCTCGCTCGACGACGTTTCGAACCTGGATCAAGACCGGATCCTGCGGCGGTTCCTGAACCTGATCCGCTGCACGCTGCGCACCAACTTCTACCAGATGGCGGCCGATGGCGGACCGAAGACCTACGTGTCGTTCAAGCTCGACAGCCAGAATGTCGAGGAGCTGCCGCTGCCGCGCCCGCATGTGGAGATCTGGGTGTACAGCCCCCGGGTCGAGGCCGTGCACCTGCGCGGCGGCAAGGTGGCTCGCGGCGGCATCCGCTGGTCGGATCGCCGCGAGGATTTCCGCACCGAGATCCTCGGCCTGATGAAGGCGCAGCAGGTCAAGAACGCGGTCATCGTCCCGGTCGGCTCCAAGGGCGGCTTCGTGGTCAAGCGCCCACCGGTCGGGGGCACCCGGGAGGAATTCCAGGCCGAGGGCATCGAGTGCTACAAGACGCTGATGCGCGGCATGTTGGACATCACCGACAACATCGCCGGCCCGGACCTGATCCCGCCGACCGACGTGGTCCGCTACGACGAGGACGATCCGTACCTGGTCGTCGCCGCCGACAAGGGCACGGCCACCTTCTCCGACATCGCCAACGGCGTGTCCCAGGACTACGGCTTCTGGCTCGACGACGCCTTCGCCTCGGGCGGGTCGGCCGGCTACGACCACAAGAAGATGGGCATCACCGCCCGCGGCGCCTGGGAGAGCGTGAAGCGCCACTTCCGCGAGCTCGGCCACAACACCCAGGCGCAGGACTTCACCGTCGTCGGCTGCGGCGACATGTCCGGCGACGTGTTCGGCAACGGCATGCTGCTGAGCGAGCACATCCGCCTGCTCGGCGCCTTCAACCACCTGCACATCTTCATCGACCCGGAACCCGACGCCGCCAAGAGCTTCAAGGAGCGCAAGCGGCTGTTCGCCCTGCCGCGCTCGAGCTGGGCCGACTACGACGCCAAGCTGATCTCCAAGGGCGGTGGGGTCTTCGAGCGTTCGGCCAAGTCGATCAAGCTGACGCCGGAGATCAAGAAGGCCTTCGGCATCGCCGAGGACTCGCTGACCCCGAACGACCTGATCCGCGCCATGCTGAAGGCCGAGATCGACCTGCTCTGGTTCGGTGGCATCGGCACCTACATCAAGTCCGAGCGCGAGAGCAACCTGGATGCCGGCGACCGGGCCAACGACCCGCTGCGCATCGACGCCCGCGAGCTGCGGGCCAAGGTGGTGGGCGAGGGCGCCAACCTTGGCGTGACCCAGCGGGGCCGGATCGAGGCGGCGCTGCGGGGCGTGCGGCTCAACACCGACGCCATCGACAATTCCGCCGGCGTCGACTGCTCCGACCACGAGGTGAACATCAAGATCCTGCTCGGCTCGATCGTCGCCGACGGCGACATGACCCTGAAGCAGCGCGACAAGCTGCTGGAGGAGATGACCGACGCGGTCGCCGACCTGGTCCTGGGCGACAACTACGACCAGACCCAGGCGCTGACCATCGCGTCGCATCAGGGACTCCGCCTGATCGACGCCCAGAGCCGCCTGATGCGCCAGCTCGAGCGGGGGCATCTGCGGCTGAACCGGCGGATCGAGTACCTGCCGGACGACGAAGCGCTGGCCGACCGGATTTCCGACGGCAAGGGCCTCACGCGCCCGGAACTCGCCGTCCTGCTGGCCTATGCCAAGATGGCGCTCTACGACGGCCTGCTGGCGAGCGACCTGCCGGACGATCCCGCGCTGGCCGACGACCTGGCGCTCTACTTCCCGGAGCGGCTGCGCGCCAAGCACGGCGAGCCGATCGCCACCCATCGCCTGCGCCGCGAGATCATCGCCACCACGGTCACCAACTCGATGATCAACCGGGTGGGGGCGACCTTCATCAACGCGCTGAGCGAGCAGACCGGGGCGAGCGCGCCGGAGATCGCGCGGGCCTACACCATCGTGCGCGACGTGTTCGGCCTGCGGACGCTGTGGGATCGGATCGAGGCGCTCGACACCAAGGTTCCGGCGGCGCTGCAGACCCGGATGATGCTGGAGATCCAGCGCTTGGTGGAGCGTGAGACGCTGTGGTTCCTGCGCAACGGCCGCCGGCCCCTGGACATCGCCAGCCATGTCGGGGAATTCGAACCGGGGGTCACGGCGCTCAAGGGCTGCCTCGTCGATGTGATCGGCGAGCGCGAACGGGCGGACCTGGAGCGGCACTGCGCCGAGCTCGGCGAACAGGGCGTGCCGCGGGCCCTGGCCCATGAGATCGCGTCCCTGGACGCGCTGTCCTCGGCCTGCGACGTGGTCCGCCTGGCGGTCGCCGCCGTGGGCGACGTGCGCACGGTGGCGACGGTGTATTTCGAGGTCGGCGCCCGTTTCGCCCTCGACTGGCTGCGGGACCGGGCGGTGGAGATGCCGGCCGACACCTACTGGCAGAAACTGGCCGTGGGCGCCCTGGTCGACGACTTCTACCTGCACCAGGGTCAGCTCGCCCAACACGTCCTCGGCCATGTCGAGGCCAACGGGTCGACCGGCGAGAAGGGCAAAGGCAAGGGCAAGGGCAAGGCGAAGGCGGCCAACGGCACCGAGGCGGCGATCGCCGCCTGGACGGCCGGCCGCGCCGACGACGTCGACCGCACCAACCGGCTGCTGGACGACATCCGCGCCGCCGACAGCGTCGATCTCGCCATGCTCGCGGTCGCCAACGGTCAGATGCGCGCGCTGCTGGCGCGGTGAGGTTCACGCGCCGTCCGGGCGCGATGAAGGAGGAGTAGCGGGTTCTGTCACAGCGGTTGATGACCCGCCCCGTCGTCGGCTGGTGCCTGTACGACTGGGCGAATTCGGCGTTTCCGACGGTGATCTCCACCTTCGTGTTCGCCACCTATTTCACCAAGGGGGTGGCGCCGGACGAGGAATACGGCACGTTCCTTTGGGGCAACGCCACTGCGATCGCCGCCGTCGGCATCGCCGCCATGAGCCCGGTTCTGGGCGCCATCGCCGACCGCACCGGACGGCGCAAGCCCTGGCTCGCTGTGTTCAGCCTGGTCTGCATCGTGGCGACGGCGGCGCTGTGGACGGTGGAGCCGGACCCCGGCTTCATCACCCGGGCGCTGACCCTGGTGATCGTCGCCACCCTCGGCTTCGAGTTCGCGATCATCTTCTACAACGCGATGCTCGCGGAGGTGACCACGTCGGACAAGCTCGGCCGGGTCAGCGGCATCGGCTGGGGCATCGGCTTCTTCGGTGGTCTTGGCTGCCTGACCGCGGCGCTTGTCGTGCTGATCCAGGCAGACCCGGCACCCTTCGGCCTCGATCCCGACCGCGCCGAGCCGGTCCGCGCGACGGCCCTGCTCGTGGCGGCGTGGTTCCTGGTCTTCTCGCTGCCGACCTTCCTGATGGTGCCGGAGTCGCGGCTCCGGGAGCACGAGCCCCTGGGCGAGGCGGTGCGCGACGGGATCGCGCGGCTCGGGCGCACGCTGAAGTCCATGCGATGGTCGCAGCCGCTCTGCCGGTTCCTGGTGGCGCGGATGATCTACAACGACGGCATGATCACACTGTTCACCTTCGGCGGGATCTACGCCGCCGGCACGTTCGGCATGGACTTCGACGAGATCATCCTGTTCGGCATCGCGCTGAACGTGACGGCGGGTGCAGGGGCGGTGGCGTTCGGCTGGATCGACGACCATCTGGGGCCGCGCCGGGCGATCCTGATCTCGCTGGTCGGGTTGATCGTGTTCGGCGTCGCGGCGCTGCTGGCGACCGACAAGGCTTGGTTCTGGGGCATCGGCATGGCGCTCGGCACTTTCATGGGGCCGGCCCAGGCGGCCTCGCGGACCTTCATGGCGCGTCTCGCCCCCGAGACCCAGCGCGCCGAGATGTTCGGGCTCTACGCGCTGTCGGGCAAGGCGACCAACTTCGCGGGCCCGCTGGTGCTGGGCTGGGCGACCCTCGCCTTCGACAGCCAGCGCGCCGGCATGGCGACCATCGTGGTGTTCCTGGCGGTCGGTTTCGCGCTGCTGCTGACGGTGCGAGAGGAGAAGGGATAGCCACGCTCTCCTCATTCCCCGGCCTTGTGCCGGGGCCTACGCCTCAGGCTACTCAGAACGCCGGGGAGAGCGCCGTGATGCGGGTCAGGTCGTCGCCGAACCCGTCCTGCTCCAGCTCGATGTCCCAGTAGAGATAATCGCGCCAGCTCTCATGCAGGTAGTTCGGCGGGAAGCCGCGGCCGCATTGCTGCAGCTCGTAGGCGCTCGGCTGCTTCGGGGCGGTGATCGGGATCATGCCGATGTCGCGCGGCATGTGGTTGCCCTTGAACAGGTTGCAGGCGCCGCAGGCGGTGACGACGTTCTCCCAGCTGGTCCGGCCGCCGCGCGACCGCGGGATCACGTGGTCGAAGGTCAGCTCCTGGGTCGGGAACCGCTCGGCGCAGTACTGGCAGGAGAACCGGTCGCGCAGGAACACGTTGAACCGGGTGAAGGCCGGGCGCCGCGACTGGTGGACGTATTCCTTCAGCGCGATCACGCTGGGCAGCCGCATCTCGAAGCTGGGGCTGCGCACGGTCGTGTCGTATTCGGAGACGATGTTCACCCGGTCGAGAAACACCGCCTTGACGGCATCCTGCCAGGACCAGAGCGAGAGCGGAAAATAGGAGAGCGGCCGAAAATCGGCGTTGAGGACGAGCGCGGGTGCGGCGTCCGGGCCGGTCACCGCGCGCTCCTCCGCCGTCTCGGCAGGGCGCGCGGGGTGAGACTAGGCCGAGCCGCGGCACGCCAGGCAGCGCTTCGCTGCATGCCTTGCCACAACATCTTGTCGTCCCACTCGGTTCTCATCGCTGTGATCGCCCACATATCCGAGAGTTCGTACCAGGAGTCGAGCCGCTTATATCTATATGTTGTTACAGTTTTATGGTCCTCGCAAGGCCCCGCGACGGTTGGCCCTAAAGCCCTAGGACCCGGCGCAAAAACGCCATGCCGATGCCGAGACCGACCTCGTCGATTCCGTGTCCGAGGCCCGGTCGCGCGATCGATTCGACGGCGACGCCGACCTGCTCCAGGCCGAGGCGGGCGTGCTCCATGGCGTGGAACGGCACGATCTCGTCGGCCGTGCCGTGGACCAGGACCACCGGCGGCTTGGCGGTCACCGGGTCGTCCGGCAGGTCGCCGGCGATCAGCCGTCCGGAATAGGCGACGATGCCGGCCACCGGCGCTGGGCGCCGCAGGGCGGCGTAGAGCGAGGTCATGGTTCCCTGGCTGAAGCCGACCAGCGCGAGCTTGTCCGGTCCGAGGCCATGGCGCTCCAGTTCGGCATCGAGAAAGGCGTTCAGCGCCGGTGTGACGGTGCGGATGCCCGCCAGCATGTCGGCGGGGTCGCGGCTCTGGAGGCTGAACCATTGGCGGCCGAACGGCGCCATGTCACAGGGAAACGGCGCGTGCGGCGAGGCGAAGGCGACGGAGCCGAGTTCCCGGGCCCAGATCGGCGCGAGGCCGATCAGGTCGTTCCCGTCGGCGCCGAGCCCGTGCAGCATCACCACGAGGGCTTCGGCCTCGCCGCCGTTCGCCGGCCCGAAGCGTGGCCCGTCCAGTTCCGTCATCGTCGCGTTCCCTCCAGTTGACCGGGCGAGACCCTAGCGGTACCGAGCGGGCATGACCACCGTCACCCGCTTCGCCCCGAGCCCGACCGGGCTGCTGCATCTGGGCCACGCCTTTTCCGCGCTGCACGCGGCGTCGCTGGGCCAGCGGTTCCTGCTGCGGATCGAGGACATCGACATCACCCGCTGCCGCCCGGAATTCGAGGCGGCGATCCTGGAGGACCTGGCCTGGCTCGGCCTCGCCTGGGACGGACCGGTGCGGCGGCAGTCGGATCATCTCGACGATCACCGGGCTGCGCTCGGCCGGCTGGACGCGATGGGCCTGCTGTACAAGTGCTTCCATTCCCGCAGGGAGCTGGACGCCGCCCTGTCCGCGCCGCATCACCGGCCGATGATGGGACCGGATGGCCCGGCGGTGACCAATACCGACGCCCTGATGCCCGCCGCCGAGATCGCCCGGCGGGAGGCGGCGGGCGAGCCCTACGCCCTGCGCCTGCGCATGGCCGAGGCGGTCCGGATCGCCGGGCCGCTCACGTGGCAGGACCTAGGCCATGGGACCCAGGACGCCCGCCCCGAGGTGTTCGGCGACGTGGTCCTGGCGCGCAAGGACATCGCCACCTCGTATCACCTGGCGGTGACCGTCGACGACGCGATCCAGGGGGTCACGCTGGTGACCCGTGGCGAGGACCTGTTCCAGGCGAGCCACGTTCACCGCCTGCTGCAGGCGCTGCTCGACCTGCCGGTGCCGGACTACGCGCATCATGCGCTCCTGGTCGATCCCGAAACCGGCCGCCGGTTCGCCAAGCGCGACCGCTCCCTGACCTTGCGCGCGGTGCGCGAGGTGGGCGCGACGGCGGCGGACGTTCGAGCGCGGGTGGGTTGGCGGAGCAGTCAAACGTAGCCGAACCATTCCGCCCAAAGGCGTTTGCGGAGTCGGCAAACGGCCCAATCATCCGGTGGCCGACTGACACGGACCAAGTTGGCTCGGGCGGGAATCTTTTCCGGCGTCGTGACGTTCCAAGCTAGGCCGACCGCCGTCAAAGCCCGAATCAACCACCAGCCTAAGTCGATCTGACCACGCTCCAAGCCGAGGCGAGCGGACTGTGGGAAGGCATGGTGGTTGTTGTGCCAGGCCTCGCCCATGCTAATCAGCCCAGCGACGGCCACGTTGCGGCCCTGGACGCTGACATCGCGCAAACGCCAGTCGATATTGGCGTCGTCGTCACCGTAGTTGTGATGGGCGAAGTGCCCCACCATCCAATGGCCGGTGACAGAAACAGCGACCCTCACACCGATCCCCCAAACCACTAAACTCCAGCCGCCCAGGGCGAACAGAAGCAGCGCCAGCGGCAATTGTTGAACCATCCAGGTTCGTTCTAGCCACATCAGGACCTTATCGTTCCGCACGCGGGGCTCGATCATGAAGGCCGGCGGTTGATCCAGGACGATGTCGCAATGGCACTGCCAGAAATAGTCGCGCCAGAACCCCTCACCGTGCCGAAGATAGGAGTGGCACTGCCGCTGGCGCTGCGCCCAGTCCCGGATGTCGTGCTGCCGCATCATGCCGACCGGACCCGCCATGCCGACAAGGACGCCGAGATACACAAGCACGCGTTCAAGCCATCGCGGACAGTCGAAGCTCCGGTGAATGAGCAGCCGATGCTTTCCCACGGAATGGCCCGCACACAACGTGACTGCGCCAAGAGCCAGGAGTACCGCCACCGCGTCCCAACTGATCGTCGACGGCCCGGCGAGCAAAGCGACCGCGGTCCAGGTTGTGATCCAGATCGACTTCTTTGGTTGCCACCGGACGGCACCACGACAAGGGTCTGCCTGTCCACGAGAACGCATACGAGGCGTGTCAATGCTCACCATGATACTTGTCCTCCGCGTTACTTAGACGGGCTTCCTTCAGGCGTTTCCGGCTTGGCTTCGCGTTTCAGTGGGCGGGAAACGGGGCAAACCTCCTGCACGAAGCCATTCAGGGTGTTGGCCAGGCTGTCAGCCTCCAGTGCGTAGATCACGAACTGCCCTTCCTTGCGGCTGCGGACCAGTCCGGCATTGCTAAGGACTTGCAGGTGCTTGGAGATCGCCGGCTTCGACATGTCGAAACGATCGGCGATCTGTCCCGCCGTCAGTTCGGAATTCGCGAGATAGGCCAGGATCTTCCGCCGTGCGGCCGATGCCAGGGCTTCGAAGACGTCCATGAGATATCCAGTTCATTAATTAGCTAATTCGTTAATTAATGAACTGTTTGCACCACGTCAAGGCCCGACGATTGCAGAGCTAAGGTCAGCGGCAGGATCCTGAATCAAGTTCAGGATGACGGTGGCAGGGACAGCATGACGATGTCGGATAGAGGGGTCCGGACACTTACGGAAACTGTGCATGCAGACCGGTGCAGAGCTCCAGGTAGTCCGGATGATCCGGGTCGATGCGGCCGGTGCGGATCAGCCAGTCGATCACCACGAGATTGCAGTTGTACTTGAACCCCTCCGGTCCCTCGACGACGCCGCGCTCGACGATATCGGCGACCTCGCGCCAGGGCATCAGCATGAACTCCGCCACCTCGCCGTCGACCGCCCGCGGCCCGAACGTTTCCGGAAGCGCCAGGTCATAGGCCCAGAACGCGTGCCGGCGCAGGCCGCCACCGACATTGCCCGGCAGGTCGCTCGCGACCTCCATGACGTAGGAGACCATGCCGGTGGCGACCGCCCGGCGGGCGAGCGGCGCGTCGATCCCGGCCTCCTCGGCGCATTCCTTGATCAGGTTCTCCTCGGCCGAAAACCCGACCGGGTGACCGCCGGCGACGATGTTGTCGAGGCAGCCCGGATAGGTCGTCTTGTCCCAGGCCCGGCGGGCCACCCACATGCGGGCATCGTCGCCGCTGCCGACCACGCCGTTCAGGTGGAAGCCGCGGTTGATCGCCCCGAAGGCGGTGGCCGCCGCCCGGTCGATCCGCATCACCGGCGGATCGGACAGGCGCGTCATCACCGGGTACATCTCGCCGCGCAGGGCCGGCAGCAGCCCGTCCTCGGCGAGGGCGCTCAGCGCCTCGGCCACCGCCTCGCTGCGGGCCTCAGGGGTGGTCAGCCGGGGGTCCAGGTGGACCAGGTCCTCGAACACGTGGAACAGAGAGCCGAAGCGTCGAAGCTCGAGCGAGAAGCCGCGTCGCATCAGCCCGACCCGGTCCTGGCCGACCCGGAACGGGACGAAGTCCGCCAGGTCGTGGGCGTTGCAGAACCGGATGTGGTCGAGGAAGGCCATGTGACTAACCGAGCAGGGTGCCGGCAAGCAGGCCGGCGATCAGCGCCGCCCAAATCGGCCAGGCGCTGCGCCGGGCCCGGGCCTGCTCCCGGGCCATTCGGCGGACGGTCTCGGGATGCAGCTTGAGACCGCCCTCGTCCAGATGTTCCAGCATCCGGTCGGCGGCCCGCACCAGCGACGGCAGCCGCTCGATCCCGCGCAGCACGTCGGCGGAGGCCCGCGCCGCCCGCGCCTCGGGCCCGCGGTTCTCGCGCATCCAGGCCTCGATCAGCGGCCGCGCCAGCTCCCACATGTTGACGTTCGGGTTGAGCCGGCGGCCGACGCCCTCGGAGACCACCATCGTCTTGTGCAGCAGAAGCAGCTGGGGCTGGGCCTCCATTTCGAAGGTTTCGGCGATGCGCAACACCTGGCCGAGCAGCTTGGCGACGGAGACCTCGTTCAGCGGCTTGTCCATCAGCGGCTCGCCGATCGAGCGCACCGCTTGGGTGAACAGGTCGACCGACTTGTGCGCCGGCACCATGCCCATGCGGAAATGCACCTCCGCCACCGAGCGCCAGTTGCCGAGCAGGAAGCCGGTCAGGGTGTCGGCGAGATAGGTCCGGGTCTCCAGGTCGAGGCGGCCCATGATGCCGAAATCGACGGGGATCAGGGTGCCGTCGGTTGTCACCAGCATGTTCCCCGGATGCATGTCGGCGTGGAAGAAGCCGTCGCGGAACACCTGGTTGAAGAACACGCCCGCCGAATGGGTGAGCAGCTCGGTCGGGTCCAGCCCGGCCGCGGCGAGGGCGTCGGAATCGTCGATCCGGAAGCCGTCGATCCACTGGCTCGTGAAGACCCGGCGGGTGGTACGCTCCCAGTCGACGTTGGCGACGGCGAAGACGCTGTCGCCGGCGAAGTTCTCCGCCAGCTCGACCGCCGCCGCCGCCTCCAGGCGCAGGTCGATCTCGACCTCCACGGTCTCGCGGAACACCCGCACCGTGTCGATCGGCTTGAAGCGATGGGTCCAGGGCAGCAGGCGCTGGAGCGTCTCGGCGATCCAGGAGAACAGGTCGAGATCGCGGGTCAGCGCCTCCTCGATTCCGGGCCGCAGGATCTTTACCGCGACCTCCCGGCCGTCGGTGGTGTGGGCCCGGTGAACCTGGGCGATCGAGGCGGCGGCGATCGGGGTGTCGTCGAACCGGGCGAACAGACGCTCGACCGGGGCGCCGAGTTCGTGCTCGACGGTCTGCCGGGCGGTCTCCCAGTCGAACGGGGCGAGCCGGTCCTGCAACTGGGTGAGATCCTCGGAGGCCTGGTCGCCGATCAGGTCGGCGCGGGTGGCGAGCGACTGGCCGAGCTTCACGAAACTGGGGCCGAGCGTGACCA
>JGI12316J15310_10000060_pt99 | contig 25835 bp, 24 predicted proteins | sample MarCyaLeptolynsp_FD_15310 | JGI IMG/M metagenome (IMG submission 15310)
CCTTGCGGATGCCGGCGCGTGTTGCATTCAAACCACCACGATGTCCGCGCCCGAACGGACCCGGTCGTAGAGATCGATGACATCCTGATTGATCAGGCGTACGCAGCCCGAGGACACCGCCTTGCCGATCGAAGCCGGTTCGTTGGTGCCATGCAGGCGGTAAAGCGTGTCGACATTGCCCTGGAAGATGTAGAGAGCCCTGGCTCCGAGCGGGTTGCCCAGCCCGGGCTGCATGCCGCCGTTTTCAGCACTGTAGGGCGCCAGATGCGGCTCGCGGGCAATCATCTCTTCCGGCGGCGTCCAGGTCGGCCAGGGCCGTTTCCAGGCAATCCGTGCCCGTCCCGACCACTCAAAACCCTGGCGACCAAGACCAACGCCATAGCGCATCGCGGTCCCGCTCGGCTCGACCAGGTAAAGGTAGAAGCTGCTGGTGTCGACCACGACCGTGCCCGGTTTCTCATCGGTTCTGTAAGCCACCCGCTGCCGCCGGAATTCAGGCGCCAGCACCCGCGGGTCAATCCCGGGAAGCGGAAACTCTTCCTGCGGGCGCGGCCCGTAGTTCTGCAGGAAGGACGCATCCACCTGAGGCTGCGGCTGCACCGGTGCAGGCGCGCGGCTCGTCGTTGTCGAACATCCGGCAAGGGTCAGGGCGGCCAAACCGAGGCCACCGGACAGGACCTGACGCCGTGTCACGTAATTTGTCATCGATGTCTTATCCGGATCGCGCTAGAGAACCACGACCTGTGTCCCGAGCGGAACGCGGGCATAGAGATCGATGACATGATCATTGATCATGCGGATACATCCGTTCGAGACAGAACGGCCGATGGACCAGGGCTGTGTGGTCCCGTGGATCCGGTAGTAGGTGTCGCGCCCGTTCTTGTAGAGATAGAGCGCACGCGCCCCGAGCGGATTGTTGACACCGCCGGGGACACCCTTCGCATAGCGCGCATATTTCTGCGGCTCGCGGCGGATCATGTTCTTGGTCGGCGTCCAGCGCGGCCACTCGGCCTTGCGGTCGACGGTTGCCCGGCCCTTGAAGGCCAGTCCGGCCTTGCCGACGCCGACACCATAGCGGCGCGCCCGGCCCCAGCGTTCCGTCAGATAGAGGAAGTGGTTCTTCGGATCGACCACAATGGTGCCCGGCGCATAGCTCATCGAAAGGAAAACGCGCTGCGGTGCGTATTTCGGGTCCAGTTTGAAATTCTTGTATTTCTTGGTGTGATGCGCGTTCGCGACGCCCGGCACGGCCATCACAAGCGAAGCGGCACCGCCAAGCAACAGATCTCGTTTGTTCAACACGAGGATATCTCCTGATTTCCAATAGCATTCGGGCGGACCAAACGTCCGCCGGGAAAGTCGGCTGATCAGGAGTTGGGTGGTTTGGGTTCCAGCCTCTTCTGCACGGAGGCCTGGTGCCCCGGCGCGATCCAGTCTGGATGATCCTGCCCTGCAAGCGACACGGAAGAGGCAGACGCCATCACGGCCTTGCACTCCGAATTCTTGCAGAAAGAGGGTTTTGTTTCGGCAACCGATTGCTCGTCATCCGGCTCCCCAGCGGTGAGCTGGGCCACCGCCTGATCCATCGAGACGATCACCTGAAGAGCGTCCTTGGACACATCGACAGCGCCCCGCGCAAACCCTTGCTGCACGCCTGCGATCAGAAGACCAACGATGAGTAAAACCCGGAACATGAACAACAATTTACCGAAGCGGGTTAACGAAACCTAGACACGTGACTTCACACTCTTGTGAAGCCGCCCGCCATATACGCGCAAACGTCATGTCCCGCTGACACACGATCAGGTAACGGCACCCAGCCTGGCGTCGGGCGGTCCGGTCTCCGATGCATCTCCGTGGCGCATGTCGAGGACAACGTCTGCAAGCCGGACGGCTGCGGCAACGCCATCGATAACGGGAATTCCGAACTCGGTGCTGAGGGAATGTGCCAGGTCGGCCATGCCCGCGCATCCAAGGGCGATTGCTCCGGCCTGCTCTTCACGAAGCGCGGCCTCAATCTCTGTCCTGATCTTGTTGACGGCGGAAGCACTTGCCTTTTCGAGTTCCAGCACCGGGACTTCCGACGCGCGCACCTTGCCGCAACGGTGTCCGAGCCCGTTCCTGTCGAGATTCTCCTCCAGGACCGGCACGGAAACCGACAAGGTGGTGACCACGGAGAACCGGGGTGCCAGCAGAGCTGCCGCGTGATAAGCGGCCTCGCCGATACCGATGACCGGTATTTCGAGTTTTTCCTTCAACGTCCAGAGGCCGGTGTCGTCGAAACAGGCGATGATCAGGGCGTCATATTGATCACGACCTTCCAGAACTTCCTCAACGAGGGAAAAGAGGCCGGGGAGCGCCGCGGCGCCGTCATCCGCCCCCTGGATGGCTGCCGGACCATGCGCTGGATTGATGGCCGTAATCCGTGTGCCCGGACCGGCAGCAGCGCGCGCGGCCTCCCCGATCTTTTCGGTCATGGCGACCGTGGTGTTCGGGTTGATGATCAGGAGATGTCTGTCTTCCGGGGTCATCCCTGCCTCACACGAGCCCCTTGCCCGCATCCGACCCCTGCCGCGCCTGCCGCCTGCGCAGGAGCGCCAGCACGGTGAGAAACGTGCCGATGATCACAAGCGAAAACAGGGTGGTCAGAGTGCCGAGCGCATAGAGTACCGGCGATGTCACATTGGTGGTCATGCCGTAGATTTCAAGCGGAAGAGTGTTATAGGACCCGGCCGTCAAAAGGGTTCTGGCAAACTCGTCATAAGACAGCGTGAACCCGAACAGAGCCACACCGATCAGCATCGGCGCAATGATCGGCAGGACGACATATCTGACCGTCTGCCAGGGGCTCGCCCCCAGATCACGGGCTGCCTCTTCATAGGATTTGTCGAACCGGTTGAAGACAGCGAACATGATCAACAGGCCGAACGGCAGTGTCCAGGTAAGCTGGGACCCGAAACCTGAGGTCGACCAATGCACTTCCAAATCCAGAATGTTGAAGATCAGTCCGACGCCCAGTGAAACAAGGATCGACGGAATGATCAGGCTGGCAACGATCACGTAGAACAGCAGACTTGATCCCCGGAACCGGTTCCGGAAGGCCATGCCGCCCATGACCGCGACCACGACGGTCACGCACATGACCATAAGCCCAAGCGCGAAAGACCGGCGGAACGACCCCCATATGTCACCGACCGCCTGCTCCTCGAAGAGATCGAAGAACCAGTGCAGCGACACGCCGTTCATCGGGAAGGTCAATCCGCCTTGCGGTCCCTGGAAGGAAAGGATGCCGATGGTCACGACAGGCCCGTAGAGGAATAGCAGGAACAGCGCGAAAAAAGCTGCCAGGAAATAGAAGGAACGGCTTCGCCTTTGCATCGCCTAGAGCTCCTTTCTGATATCGACGAAGCGCATCATGATGCCAATCATCAGGAGCACCGTGCACAGGAGCACAACTGAAGACGCGGCAGCAGCCGGATACTGAAGCAGGGAAATCTCGTTCGAGATGATCCGCCCAACCGAGGCGCTCTGCCCGCCGGACATGTGCCGCACCGTGATAAAATCGCCCATCACGAGAGTAACGACGAAGATCGAGCCGATCATGATACCCGGCTTTGCGAGCGGCAGAATGACGTTCGTGAGGATCTGAAATCCGTTCGCACCGGCATCACGCGCGGCTTCAATCAGGGACCGGTCGATGCGCATCATCGTGTTGAAGATCGGCACCACCATGAAGAGCGCATAGAGATGAACAAAGGCCAGAACGACGGCAAAGTCCGAATAGAGCAGCCATTCCAGGGGCTGATCGATCACACCGATCTCTATCAGCGTCGAGTTGGCGATCCCGTTCCGGCCGAGAAACGGGATCCATGAGATCATCCGAATGATGTTGGACGTCCAGAAAGGGATCGTACAGAGCAGGAAAAGCGTCACCTGCATCGGCAGCGTATGGACATGAAAGGCAAGGAAATAGGCAATCGTAAATCCGATCGCCGCACAGAAAATCCACGTCAGCGCCATGAATTTCAGCGTCTTCAGATACGTTGCCCAGGTCACCGGCGATGTCAGGTGAAAGGCATAATTGTCCAGAACGAAGTCGGGAAAGAACGACCACTCATTGTAGTTCCAGAAACTGACGACAACGATGATCGCAATCGGCAGGAGCAGAAAAAAGCCGAGAATGCAGACAAGCGGGATCGACAGCAGCCAGCTGACCCGCTCGGCCTGCCTTGACGGGTCGAACCTGCGCGGTTTGCTGCTTTCAGTTCGATTGGAAGAAACCGCCCCTGCCCGGCTTTCCGCCGGGCAGGGAGCAACTTGCGACGTTGTCATGCTGCGATGAACTCGTTCCACTTGCGAACCATGTACTGGTTTTCGTCCATGACCGCATTCCAGCACGCAACCGCGCCCATGCGTTCCAGGAAAGCGCCGCCGTCGCGGACCGAACCGGCCTTTTCCATGACGTCGCCGAACGGGTTGACGATGTCCTCTGTCGCCGGCTTGCCTTCGAACCAGAAGCCCCACTCGTTCTCGCTCATGTAGTTCTTGGAGGTTTCCGGAACGGCGGAGTAGTAACCCTGCCGCATCAGGAAGCCGCCGACCCAGCCGTCGAGATACCAGTTGATGTACTCATAGGCCGCATCCAGTTCCAGGCCGGACAGGTTCTTCGACAGCCCGATGCCGCCGCCCCAGGAACGATAGCCCTCTTTCAGCGGCTGGTAGACGCACGGGATGCCCTTGGAACGCACCGCCGTGATGGCGGGCGACCACATGGACTGAATGACCACTTCGCCGGACGCCATCAGGTTGACGCTTTCATCGAAGCTCTTCCAGAAGGCACGGAACTGGCCGTTCTTCTTGGCTTCGGTAAAGATCGCCATCGTCTGGTCGATCTCTTCCTTGGTCATGTTGCCCTTGTCGCCATAGTTGATCTCACCCATGGCTTCACACACCATCGCCGCATCCATGATGCCGATCGAGGAAATGTCCAGAATAGAGGCCTTGCCCTTGAATTCAGGGTTCAGCAATTCGGTCCAGCTTTCGATCGGGCGGCCGATCAGGTCGGGCCGGATGCCAAGCGTATCGGCATTGTAGATTGTCGGGATCAGCGTCATCCAGCCCGTCTCCTCAGGAGCGAACGTTTTGCTGTCCGGTCCGTCGACGAAGCCAACGGTATGCGGCGCGGTGCCCTGTGCGATCGTGGACTCCGGCGTCAGCTTGCCGCTTTTGAAAATCCCGACGATCTTGTCGTAGTTCTTGATCTTGGACGTGTCCATCGGCTGCAGGTTGCCTGCACCCCAGACCTTCTTGCAGATCCAGTATTCGATATCGGCAATGTCGAAGGATTTGGGTTGGGTCGCCGCGCGCTGCGTGACGCTGTCACTGTCCAGTGCGGTCATTTCAAGCGTGAAGCCGAGGTCTTCCTTCACCTTCGCCGCAACTTCATTCAGGTTCGAAACGCCCGTGCCGAACTGGCGCAGAGTCACGTCTTTAATGTTCTGCGCCCAGATGGTCGGAAACCCGGTTATGGCTCCCGATCCGAGTGCAGCACCGGCAGCTGCCGCGCCGCCCTTCAAAACGCTGCGGCGGCTCAAACCCTTCCTGTCTGTCGTGTTCTTCATGACTTTAACTCCTCATCCCCTTGGAGGTGTTGGCCCCTTGAACCGGGGCGTTGCAGCGGCGCTTCACGCCGCCAGATTGTGCGCGTCCTCCGGCTTCCACGACAGGAAGACAGTCGCGCCAATTTCAAACGGATCGTTGAAGAAGGTCTGGTCCGGCAGCGCCGCGGTCAGCTCGCCGATTTCCGGTACCGCGAGTGCCACATTGACCGACGAGCCGAGATATTCGACATCCCGCACGCTGGCCTCGTAGCCGGTACTCTCCGCAGCAGATTTCCGGAGCGTGAGCCGGTCGGCCCGGATCGCGACCGGGCCGCTCTCCATGCGGAGAACGTTGTGCCCCCCGATGAAGCGGGCAACGAACTCCGTCAGCGGTGCGTTGAAGACATCCTTGGGTGGCCCTGCCTGTTCGATAATGCCGCCGTTCATCACGATGATCTCATCGGCAAGCGCCAGGGCCTCATCCTGCGAGTGGGTCACGTGGATGAAGGAAATTCCAAGATCGCGCTGCAATTTCTTGAGTTCCAGGCGCATCCTGATCCGCAAGAACGGATCAAGCGCGGAAAGCGGCTCGTCTAGCAGCAGCACCGACGGTTCCGTGATCAGGGCCCGGGCCAGAGCAACACGTTGCTGCTGACCTCCCGAGAGCTGAGACGGAAGGCGCTGCGCGTAGTCGGCCATGTCCACCAGCTCAAGGCGCTCCAGCGCCCGGGCCCGCCTCGCGGCCTTGTCGACGCCGCGCATCTTCAGCGAAAACGCGACATTGTCGACGACGCTCAGATGCGGGAACAGCGCATAGTTCTGGAACATCATGGCCGTCCCGCGCTTGGCGGGCGGCAAGTCCGTGATGTTGCTGGAGCCGAGAAGAATATCGCCGTCGCTGACATGCTCATGACCGGCTATCATGCGCAAGGTCGAGGACTTGCCACATCCGGACGGCCCCAGCAAACAGGAGTAGGTCGCGGCCTGAAAGCGATGGTTGATTGCATCGACGGCAATGGTGTCACCATAGCGCTTGGTCGTTGCAACAAGTTCAAGGTCTTCGGTATTTTTCATGCGGCACACTTGCGAATTCGACGAAATCCCGCACTCATTTGCACAAGCCATGCCAAACCGGAAAAATGACAGGTTTCCGGTGTTTTCCGTCAGATTTCGCTGGAAGATAGCTGCAACAGTGCACAAAAAATGATCAAAACAAATACATTCTGATGAAAAATTGTATACGATCTAATTTGCGATTGAGCACATCTGGATATATAAACGGATACGAAACCAAACAATTGATGACGACAGCATGGCCCGATCGATAACAGCGCCCGACGGATTTGGCGCCGCCGCCACGCACGAGACATTTCAGCTGCCCCCCGGACGCACGCTCGACATTTGCCTCAATCTGCACAATGCGATCCTCGAACACCGTCTCGCGCCGGGCATGAAGCTGTCGGAAGATGAAGTCGGGGAAATCTACGGAGCCAGCCGCACGGTCGTGCGCGCCGCATTGCAGGCCCTTGCCCATTCCGGGCTCGTCACGATCGCGCGCAACAGGGGCGCCTTCGTCTCAAGGCCCAGCATCCGCGAAGCGCAGGAGGTTTTTGAGGCCCGTGCGCTGATCGAACCGCGGATTGCACGCCTTGCGGCAGATGCAATGAAGGCATCCGATCTCAAGAAGCTGAAAAAGCATCTCGACGCCGAACATGCCGCCCTCGCCTCCGGTGACAAGGGCAAGGCGCTTGCCCTGTCCGGTGCCTTTCACATCGCGATTGCGGACATTGCCGATCAGCAGGTGTTGTCGCAGATGGTCCGGTCGCTGATTTCCCGGTCTTCGCTGATTATCGCGCTTTACTGGCGCCGGGCGGACACGACTTGCGAGAGCCACGCGCATCACGCGCTGATGAACGCTTTTTCCGTAAAGGACGGACCGGCTGCGGAAGAAATTCAGAAAAGCCACATCATCGACCTGCACTCCGGGCTGGACCTGCGCGAAAAGCAGGACCCGAAGTCGTCACTGGCCGACGCATTGAAATCGGACTAAGGCGCTGCGTGGAACCGGGAGCGAAACGCCCCCGGGTCCATCATATGGATCAGACGAATTGGAAATCGTCGCCGTCAAGGCAGAACACGAACGTATTCTTCAGGGTCAGGTTGTCGGTTTCGCTGAATTCGAACACCGTATTGCGACCCTGCTGCGTCGCCGTCGCCATCAGATCGTCGAAATCCTCGATGCCGTCGATCGAGATCGAAACCGTGTCGCCCGGTTTCGACCAGAACCACCAGTCATATCCCGGGTCGAAATCCTTGACGACGTCGTTGCCGCCGTCGAACACGAAGGTGTCCTGTCCCCAGCCGCCGATCAGGAGATCATCGCCGGCACCGCCGGCGAGGATATCGTTGCCGCTGCCGCCTTCCAGCCGGTCGTTGCCGTCTCCTCCGGAAAGCGCGTCCTTGCCGGTGCCACCTCTCAGGCGGTCGTCGCCTGAACCGCCTTCCAGCATGTCATTGCCCGCTCCACCATCAAGGCGGTCGTCATCTGCTCCACCGTCGAGAGTGTCGTCGCTCCAGCCGCCGGAAAGCCGGTCATTTCCGGCGCCGCCGCTGAGAATGTCTTCACCCCAACCACCGATCAGTTTGTCGTTACCGTTGCCGCCCAGGAGATTGTCGTCGCCCCATCCGCCATTCAGCTTGTCATTGCCATTGCCGCCCAGCAGATCGTCATCTCCCCAACCGCCATTCAACTTATCATCCCCGCCGGCACCGGAAATAATGTCGTCCCCGTCACGGCCGTTGATACGGTCATCATCGGCCCCTCCCCGCAGAAGATCGTCATCTTTCGTGCCTTTCTGAGGCTCCGAGGCAGCTTCCGTTTCAGCCGTGGTAAAGTTGAAGGTAGAGGTGTCACCTTCGGCAATGCCTTCAAACCCGTTGCCGTCCAGGTCGACAAAGGCACCGTCTTCGATTTCGACGTAGTAACGGTAGTCAGCATCGAGATGTGCCGGAGGCGTTACGACAACCTCCGTGCCGTTGAACTGGACGAGACGTTCGTCAGTCACGTCGATCAGCGTCTTTTCGCCGGTATCCCGGTTCACGAGCGTGAGGAAGCCTTCGCCTGCCTCGACCTCTTCGGTGAATTCGAGCACGAGCAAGCTGTCGTTCGAGACATCACGCTCATTGTCGGAAGGTGAGGCCGTGACAAGAAACGGATCTGCGTCGCCGGTGAGTGAAATTTCGACCGGGAAATAGACCGAACCGTCGGAGGAAAAGCCCAGCCGGCCGTCGGAATTCGAGCCCCAGGTGAAGATCGAGCCATCGTCGGCCACGGCGATGAGCGAGTTCGGCCCAGTGTGCAGTTCGACGATGTTGACCTCGTCCAGTTCCGGGATAAGTGTCGGGTAGAAAGATGCATCTGTCTCCGTCGCCGAGTCACCGTCAAGGCCGCCGCTCGGGCCTTCGTCGTTCGGACCCCAGACATAGACGTCGCCATCCTCGGTAAGAGCTGCCGCCCAGCGCGCACCGCCCTTGACTTCAACGACATTGCCGGGAAGACCAGTCAGTTCAACGGGGGCCAGCACATCGGCCGTGTCGACCTCAAATGTGCCGTCGCCATTGTCGGCGCCCTGGAGAAGTTGTCCGTAGCGGCTCTCGCCCCAGCCGAACACCCGGCCGTCATCGGTGACCGCATAAGAGGTTTTGGTATCTGCCGTGACAGAAATGATGTTGCTCGACAGGCCCTCGACCAGAACCGGCTCCGCCGACCGGCGCGCCGGTGATCCATCGTCCTCAAGCGCGTCCGGCGAGCCCAGTTGCCCGTCGGTATTGCTGCCGAACGCCCAGACCTGACCGTCAGCGGTCAGGGCAAGCGTGAACGAGGTTCCGGAGGAAACAAGCACGACTGTTTCGTTGGAAAGCGCCTCGACAACGGTCGGCTCCAGGCGCTCGTCCTGATCGCCGAGACCCAGTTGTCCATTGGAGTTCGTTCCCCAGGCATAGAGCTTGCCTGTGTCGGAGATCGCATAGGAGACACCATTTCCGTTTTCGATCGTGACGATGTTGACGTCGTCCAGCGCTTCGACAAGTGTTGCCGTGGTGCGTGTTTCCTCGTCGCCCGTGCCAAGCGGCCCGCGATTGTTGAAGCCGAAGGCATAGACGTCGCCGTCCTCGGTGAGGAACGTTGTGTGCAGCAGCCCTGCGGAAACGGACACGATCTTGCTGTCAAACCCGTCCGGCATCGACACAGCGACCGGAGTTTTCACGTCGAAACCGGTCGTGCCGATACCCAGCTGGCCAACCACGTTTTCACCGGACGTGTAAAGCGTGTTGGTTTCGGTATCGAGAAACACGGAGAAATGGTTGCCGGCGCCGGCGGTTGCGTTGCTCACCTCGGCCTTGCCTTCGTAAAACTCCACTGCGCGCGGCCGGTTGAGCTGATCATCGTAGCTCGACGAACCGAACACGCTCGTTTCACCGGCGTCGAGATAGTCTCCATCGCCATTGAGGTCGCTCAGGCGAACGACACTGTTGACGCCGCTGAACGTGTTCGCCGTAAGCGACAGGTTTCCATCTTCGTCCGCCGCCACGGAAAATCCGATTTCAGCGCCAAAGCCTTCAGGCATTGCTGAGGCGTTCCACACTTCAACCGCTTCGGACTGATCGTCGATCTTCCCCGAGCCGTCGAGATCGGTCAGCCGGTAAAGTTTCGAAATCTCACCGCTCGCCGGGAACCATGTCAGTGTATAGAGCGAGCCGTCGACCGAGGTGGCGTTTGCAATGTCGACCGGTGCGCCGAAATTCATGTCGTCGGAAATGAAGGTCTGCACCTCGTCTTCCTGGATCGATCCGTCGCCGTTCTTGTCTTCGATGCGGTAGATGGCATCCGTCGCTGCACCGGTCAGGTCGTTCAGATAGGCGACATTGCCGTCGAAGGAGATGTCGAACGGGACCGCCGTATCGATCACCGTCTGGACGTCGAGCCAGAGCGTCGCCTCACCGGCGTCATTCGCGTCGCCGTCACCGTTCAGGTCAACCGTTCTGTAAATCGCATCCTGTGGTGTCGACGAGGTTCCTGCGTTGGTGACATAGATCGCACCGTCTGCGCCCTCGTAGATGCCGTTCGGCGTGATGGTTGAAAAACCGGCAGCGTTGTCTTCGGAATACCAGACCTGCGCCTCGCCTTCGTCCTGGGCATCGCCGTCGTTGTTTTTGTCATTCAATTTGAACACTGCATCAGCCGTGCCGTCTCCGATATAGACGGACTTGTCGGAGGCCTGATGAACGGTGAAAACATTGTTTGTCGGAAGCGTCAGACCGGACGCATTGGTCTCATCGAAAAAGACGGTTGTCTCACCGGAACCCGATGCGGTTCCGTCACCGTCAATGTCCTGAAGAAGAAGGAGATGATCCAGACGCTGGTCGCCAACCAGAATACCATTTTGAACGCGAGAAATAAGACGTGCCATGACAGGCTCCCCACCAAATTGAACTGATTTGCCTGGCGAATTTGCTGGGTGTTGCGCGACCAATTATTTCCGCCGGTCCGGATTGTCAATCCACATCATTAAAATTTGAGTCATTTTTTCAACTTTATAATTATTCTATATTTATCAGATAGATGAAAAATATCGTATCGTTAGAGCTGGAGCGAATTCATGCCCCCCAACTCCAAGATTTCCTGCCCCTGAAAGCACTGCGACTTCCAGTCACTGGAAAGCAATACTCTTTGCTCGCCCCAGCATCCGGCAGACCAGATATTCGTAACTTGACGCTAGGGAAATTAAGAGCCTCAATAGTCGTCGCAAGCAACGGTGTTGGACAGCACGGGGGAGCGACATGGACTTTGATCTCGGGACGTATTCGCGAAAAATCTCAACAAAGTCTGCGGAGGCCCAGCGTCACTTCGACCAGGGTTTGATCTGGCTCTACGGCTACAACCACGAAGCGGCAGCCGTCTGTTTCGAAAAGGCGCTTGAGAGCGACCCGGACTGCGGCATGGCCTACTGGGGTTTGGCCTACGCGATCGGACCGAACTACAACAAACCCTGGGAGTTCTTCGAACCGGATGAACGCGTTTCGATGCTGAAGAAAGCCGGCGAGACCGTAGACGCTGGACTGGCGCTGAAAGACAGGCTGCAACCGGTTGAAACAGCGCTCATCGAAGCGATCGGCAAACGCTTTCCGCAAGACCCGGCGGTCGAAGACTACCTGCCCTGGCATGATGCCTTTTCCGATGCCATGCGTATCGTCCACGCCAGCCACGGTGATGATCTCGATGTCGTGACAATCTTTGCAGAAGCGTTGATGAACCGGTCGCCCTGGCAGCTCTGGGACCTGAAAAAGGGCAAACCCGCTGAAGGCGCGTCGACGCTGGAAGCTCAGGCCGCGCTGGAAAAGGCATTTGAAGACCGCAGTGATGCCTGGGACCACCCGGGCCTTCTGCACATGTATATCCATCTCATGGAAATGTCACCGACCCCGGAAAAGGCGCTCAAGCATGGCGACCGCCTCGTGGATCTCGTCCCGGAAAGCGGGCATCTGTGCCACATGGCAACACATATTGACGTCCTGTGCGGTGACTACCAGAACGTCGTCTGGCGCAATCACCGGGCCGCTCAGGTTGACAGGAAATATGAGGAAGTCGCCGGACCGCAGAATTTCTACACGCTCTACCGGATCCACAACGTGCACTTCGAGGCCTACGGTGCCATGTTCCTCGGCCAGCCGGAAGTTGCGCTCGCTGCGTCTGAAGAACTGATGCGGATGCTACCCGACGAAGTCGTGCGTTTCTTTCCTGATCTTTTCGAGTCCTTCTATGGCAAGAAGATACACGTCATGGTGCGGTTCGGTCAGTGGCAGGAAATTCTTGACGAACCCCTCCCGGAAGATGCGGAGCTCTACAGTTACACGACCGCAGCCATCCTGCAGGCACGTGCGGTCGCGTTGGCCAATCTGGGCCGCCTTGAAGAGGCTGCGGCGGAGCGTGACCGGGCTCTTGCTGCCCGCCGCGCGGTGCAGGAGAGCCGCATGGTCTTCAACAACACCGCCGATGATGTGCTGGCCATCGGCGAAGCCATGATGGACGGCGAACTCGCCTTCAAGTCGGGTCTCAGGGACGAAGGGCTTCGGCACCTGCGGCGGTCCGTCGAACTCGACGACAACCTGCTTTATGACGAACCCTGGGGCTGGATGCAGCCCACCCGCCATGCGCTTGGCGCGCTGTTACTGGAAGACGGCCGGTTTGACGAAGCCGAAGGTGTCTACCGCGCCGATCTCGGCCTTGATGACACGCTCGCCAGGGCCTGCCAGCATCCCCAGAACATCTGGAGCCTTCACGGTCTGCATGAGTGCCTGGTGAGGCGTGGCGAGTTGACAGAGGCAAGGCATGTGAAGCTGCTGCTCGACAAGGCCGCAGCGCGCGCGACAGCACCCGTCCATGCATCCTGCTATTGCAGGAGCCGCGCGAAGGCAGCCTGAGAAGTGCGTGCCCCGTCCACGTTCATCCAAAGCGCCTGGCATGGTTACGAAACAGGGTCATCTTCAAGGGAGTTCGGCCCGGCTTCAGACCATGTCTGAAAACCGGACCGAGTGCCCGGTCCGCCCCCGGAAAACTGCTGCCTGCCCTTCCGCGTTGGAGCACTTGCGGAGACAATCTCGCCTCTGCTCGCACCGCGTGCGTTGATCCCGGTCAAGGACAGGCCTGTATTTGCCTGCCAAGTAAAGCAAGTGAGGAAACCCACGGCAAGAGCATGTCCCGCCCGGGAGTGAAAACGTGCGCGACTTAACTGGGAAGTTGTTAACACAACTTGTAATTCCGTGGATAACCCTGGGGGAAACGTCCCACATCACGGCCGGGAGCCAGAGAAGGAATTCGTGAGATGACCATTGCCAACGACACAAAGTGGATTGATAAAGAAAAGACCGGTTTGTCGGAGGCAGCCATGGACATCAACCTCACACTCTCAGCAGATACCATCCGCATGTTCGTGCAAAAGGCGCGCGCCGCTGCGTCTTCGATGCGGGACACTTTCGAAGACGGACATGACGGCGATGTCGAATTTGACGCGGACACGCTTGAAGAAGGTCATAACCACGACGGTCTTGCGGAGGAGGAAAGCACCGACCTTTCCGACACGGAACTGCGCGAACTGATCGAAGACCTCAACGTCGACGAGGCGGCTGGTCTTGTGGCTGTCGCCTGGGTCGGACGCGGCGATTTCGATGCCGAGGATTTCGAGCAGGCGATCGAAGAGGCCAAGGAGCGCGCGGTCGGATCAACGGCAAAGTACCTGCTCGGTATGCCGCTGCTCGCCGACTACCTTGAAGCCGGTCTCGACGCACTGGACCTGTGACGCCACGGCGTATGGAAGATCGCACCTCGATCGAACAGGCTTTTCGGTTGAAGATTTACACCCGCTTTATCCCGAAAGCGCGTCAGACAGTATTTTCAGATACTTGCGCGCCTTCATGCCCAAAGGTGCTTAGCCGCATAGTCCACAACTCGGTGTTTTTCTTGGGAAAACCCGACCCTGAGTCATTTCCGGGCTTTTCGCGAGGATCGAATTGCCTCACTCTCGCCCAAGTTCATGGTGGGACATGGGAGTTGAGGGCAATGCTGCAAGACCCGGCGAACCGCGATGTATTTACTGTGCATCGCCCGTCTCCGTGGCCGTATGTCGGCGCAATGATCGCCGCAACAGCTTTGATAACAACCCTGGTTGTCGCATTCAGCAGCGCTTGATCCAGACAACTTGAGAAACTCCAGCCGATCCTGTAGCGATCGGTGCATGCTGGCACTCTCTTTTCAGAAAGCCCTTTGATGGCGATCCGACGTTTGGCCGTGCTCGATGTTGCCCGCGGCCTCGCGGTCATCGCCATGGTTGTCTATCATTTCTCGTGGGATCTTTACTGGTTCGGCTTTGTCGACTGGCCGGTGGCCGAGGGCTCGGGCTGGAAGACGTTTGCCGGAATGATCGCAGGCAGCTTCCTTTTTCTGGCCGGGGTGAGCCTGAACCTGGCCCATCATCAAACACTCCGCTGGCCTTCCTTCTGGCGCAGGTTCGTTCTGATTACGGCCGCCGCCGCAGGCGTCACACTGGTCACCTATTTCACCTTCGGCAGCAGCTTCGTCCGCTTCGGTATCCTGCACTGCATCGCCGCCGCCAGCCTGATTGCACTGCCATTCATCGGCCGTCCGTTCTGGTTAGCGCTCATCGCGGCCGTTTTCCTACTGACATTGCCTTTGTGGGCAAGCTCTCCTGCATTCGACGGTCAATTCTGGCTTTGGACCGGTCTTGGAACACCGGACTTCGGCAGTGTCGACTATGTCCCGCTCGCGCCGTGGGCCGGTGTCACGTTGGCGGGTCTTGCTCTTTCCGGAGCGTTTCGGTGGATGAAAACCTGGGATCGTTTGGGCGAGTTTTCCTTTTCGGGCAGGTTCGGACGCTCAACACGGTTGATGGGGCGGCATTCGCTGGCGATCTACCTCGTCCATCAACCGGTCCTGTACGGGCTTGTCTGGCTTGTCGCCTCACTTGGTCCGGAACTCGACCGGGCAGGTGATGCCTTCATCAACAATTGTGCGAGCGCATGCCAGGATACGCTCGGCGCATCCGAGAACTGCACGGCTGCCTGCACTTGCACCCTGGAACACCTGAAGGCCGACGGCACTTGGGACAGGCTGGTCACCGACCCCGCCGATCAGTCACTACGCACGCGGATGAACGATCAGTATCTTCTCTGCCTTGCTGACCCGGAGCAGCGCCCGCCGCTCAGCCAATGATCCTGTTGGCGGTGGCCAAAGCCCTGTCCCGCCGCGCATGTGCAAAGGCGAGAAAATCCGTCTTGTCACTCCCCTGCCGAAGCTGCTCCAGCGCCCAGAGAGCCGACACCACATCGCATTTGGCCTTCATGATCTCCAGGTCCCGCGCCGACGGACACAGCTGGTCACCCCCATTGTGCCGGTAGGCCTTGAGAAAACGGTCTTCCTCGGCAGCTGAAAACGCATGTTCCAGGCTTGCATAGGCAAGGTCCCAGGCTGGGTCGGCCATTGCCGAATACTCCCAGTCGATCAGCCACAGCCGGCCGGACGCCAACAGGCAGTTTCCCGGTGACGGGTCTCCATGGCTGGGAACGGCAACGCGGTCATGTTCCGCTTGTTCATGGAGCCGTAACGCACGAAGCATGCTTTCCAGCCGCGCGACGTCTCCTGCAAGGCGCGCCTCTTCGGCAAGTGTTCCTTTCTGGGCATCGATCACCCTGTCCGGATCAAGCTCGCCCCGAAAAGCCGTCTTTGAGGCATGAAGCCTCCCGAGAACGTCTCCAAGGCGTACCGCCAAAGTGTCCCGCGCGCCGATGACTGTCTCCACCGCGCGGGTCAGCAGGATACCCGCCGCCGGTTCACAAAAGATCGGCCTGAGAGCAACACCGAGATCTGCCGCGCGCCTGATGTTGTGCGCTTCGTCGTCCCGGTTCACCATACCGGCGGTTTCGGCCCGCGGAAGACGGAGGAAAAACGTGCCCCGGTCCGTCTCCAGCCGATAAACCCGGTTGCTCAGGCCCGCCTGGGGTGTTGCGCGCAGAATGCTCCCGCACATCTCGCGAAGATCGGGATGGTCCGCAAGGGCTTGCAGAATGTCTGGCGTAGGGGAACCTGATTGTGGCACAAGCAGCTACAATTCGTTTGCTCTCATCGAAAGTCAGACGCCATGACGGACGTCCCCCCGCCGCATATCATCATTACCTATTGCCGCCAATGCAATTGGCTGCTGCGCAGTGCATGGATGGCGCAGGAAATCCTGACCACGTTTTCCGAAGAAACAGGCGCCGTCACGCTTGTTCCCGGCACCGGCGGGATCTTTCAGATCACCTGTGACGGGCAGATGATCTGGGACCGGACCCGGGACAGCGGGTTCCCCGAGGCCAAGCTCCTCAAGCAGCGCCTGCGTGACCTCCTGTGGCCGGAAAAGAACCTGGGGCATGCCGACCGGGAAACACCTGAATGAGGCAGGTCCCGGTCGGCCAACCCGGAACACGGATCTGAAGTCGCAGCGCTAGTCTGTCATGTCCGCGGCCGCGAAGACCTCTTTTGCCGCGTTGAGGCCATTGATCGCCGCCGGAAGGCCGCCATAGACGGCCATTTGCCAGATCGCCTCGACGATCTCCCTTCGCTCAGCCCCGGCAGCCAGCGTGTGTTCGATATTGATCTTGAGCTGTGGTCCCGTCTGGCCTCCGAGCACTGTCAGCGCCGCGATCGTGCACAGCTGTCGTGTCTTCAGATCGAGCCCCGGGCGCGCATAGTGGCGCCCGTAACCCCACTCGATCAGGCTTTCGGCAAAACCGGGGACGAGGTCGTCGTATCTCTCCTTGAGGACGGTTTCCAGTTCGGGGTTAAGTTTCCGGGTCAGTGCACGACCCTTGTCCAGTGCGGTTGTCATCGGTGCGGCCTTTCAAATCTGGCAGCGCGCCGTGTTCGGTCCGGGCACAGTTTTCAAAGGCGGGGTCGACGGTTTCGCCAGCCTCCATCCTTTTGTAGAGATCTATTTTTTCGTCCAGCACAGTCAGCATGTCGGTGAGCGCGGTGATGTCGTCCGACACCTTCCGCCGGTGCTCCTCCAGCATGGTTCTGCGCGCTTTCAGGGACGCTGCCCCCTTGGTGCGCAGCTCGGCATATTGCTGCCGCTTGCTGATCCCCATGCCTGTGGATTTGAGCCTTGCGAGAAAGTCGATCCATCTGAGGATCGTCTCGTCGTAGACACGCCGCCCGCCTGCGTCACGCAGCGGTTTCGGCAACAAGCCGATCCTTTCGTAGTACCGCAGGGTATCGGTGGAAAGCCCCGACTTTTCAGCAAGATCACCAATTCGCATAACTGTCTCCGAACAGAACGATCTGACCCACTTACAGGTTGGAGCGCACTCCAGGTCAAGCCCCCGATGTCGGAAATCGTCAACAAACGTCCGCGTTTTTGATTGGTCGACCAATCAAGAAAAAGCTACGCTTCCGACAATTCATGTCCGTCAACGGGGAAATGCCATGACCACTCGCAAGAACTTCCTGATCCTGATGGTCGATCAGCTGAACGGCACCCTGTTTCCTGACGGCCCGGCCGACTTTCTGCACGCCCCGAACCTAAGGCGGCTCGCGGAACGCTCCGTGCGGTTCCAGAACACCTACACGGCATCGCCGCTTTGCGCACCGGGCCGGGCCAGCTTCATGTCCGGTCAATTGCCGCGCCGAACCGGCGTCTATGATAATGCGGCCGAGTTCGCGTCCGACATTCCGACCTATGCCCACCACCTGCGCCGGGCCGGCTACACGACCTGCCTTTCCGGCAAGATGCATTTCGTTGGTCCGGACCAGATGCACGGCTTCGAGGAACGTCTGACCACCGACATCTATCCGGCTGACTTTGGCTGGACACCGGACTACCGCAAGCCGGGCGAGCGTATCGACTGGTGGTACCACAACATGGGATCGGTGACGGGGGCGGGCGTTGCCGAGATTTCCAACCAGATGGAATATGACGACGACGTCGCGTTCCAGGCCATCCGCAAGATCTACGACTATGGCCGCGGCAAATATGATCGCCCCTTCTGCCTGACCGTGAGCTTCACTCACCCGCATGACCCCTACGTCGCGCGCAGGAAATACTGGGACCTTTACGAAGGCTGCGACCACCTCATGCCGCAGGTTCCTGCGAAGGCCTACGAAGAGCACGACCCGCATTCCAGGCGCATCTTCGATGCCAACGACTGGCGCAGCTTTGATATCGGCGAGGACGACATCCGCAGGTCCCGGCGCGCCTATTTCGCCAACATTTCCTATCTCGACGACAAGATCGGCGAAATCCTTCACGCGCTGGACGCCATGCATCTGACGGACGACACAACAATCCTGTTCGTGTCAGACCACGGCGACATGCTGGGCGAGCGCGGGCTCTGGTTCAAGATGACCTTCTTCGAAGGCTCTGCACGCGTCCCCCTGATGGTCGCCGACAGCGACCTTGACGCCAACCGCATCACCGCTCCGGTGAGCACGCTGGACGTGCTGCCAACCCTGTGCGACCTCGCCGGGATCGACATGAGCGAAATCATGCCCTGGACGGATGGTGAAAGCCTCGTTCCGCTGGCAAAGGGCGAGGATCGAACGTCGCCTGTTCTCATGGAATACGCCGCCGAAGCGTCCTATGCACCTTTGGCCGGGATTCGCGAAGGCGACTGGAAGTACATTCACTGCGAGCTTGATCCGCCGCTGCTCTTCAATCTCGCTGACGATCCCTTCGAGCTGACCAACCTTGCAGAAGACCCTGCCTACGCGGACGCAAGCGCCCGCTTTGCCGATGCCGTCCGCGCCCGCTGGGACATGGACGCCTTCGATGCGGAAGTGCGCCAGTCGCAGGCTCGGCGCTGGATCGTCTACGAGGCCCTGCGCAACGGCGCCTATTTCCCCTGGGACTACCAGCCTCTGCAAAAGGCCTCCGAACGCTACATGCGCAATCACATGGATCTGAACGATGTCGAGGAAGGGCAGAGATTTCCGAGAGGGGAGTGAAAATGCTTATCTAAGGTTGTATTTTTCTCGGTGTCGATAAATACTGAGCACCATAGAAAATCTCACCAAAATAGGTCGAATGTCACAAGCTGTCTTCCATCACAAACCGAACAGCATCTATGACGATGATCCTGCGAGCAAATATCACTTCCCAAAATCGTATCTATCCAGAGTAAAGAAAACACTGAACGATTGGATCGTATATTACGGACCAATCAAGGGTAAAAAGGGAAGATTTTACAGCGCTGTAGCGCGTACGAGCCACATTGAAGTTGATCCGGAGAAACCAGATCACTACTACGTCTTCCTAAGGGACTACATCGATTTTGATCGTCCCCTCCATTACGCGGAAAATGGTGGCTACGAAAAGAAATTGTTCAGAGCGAACGGCCTTCCGAACGGAGGGTACACTCAACAATCTGTTAGGCATCTGGACGTCAGTGAATTTCGCGAAATTGTTGAGGCTGGTCTTTCTGAAGAAGACGAATGGCCAACACGCACTGATATCACACCCGAAGATCATCATGAGCCTCCTGGCCTCGGCGAAGAAGGCCAATTGCCTATTTCCGGAATGTTTGTCGAACGGCCGATCATGCAACAAATAGTCAACCGGCCTTTTCGCGAGGCTAAATTCCGTCAACATATTCGACGCCTCTACGATCGCACATGCGCCTTTACGAGCCTTCGTTTGATTAACGGAAAAGGCAGACCAGAGGTGGAGGCGGCCCACATAATTCCGGTTGAATCCGGGGGCAACGATTCAGTGCAAAACGGAATTGCGTTATCAGGCACCGTACATTGGATGTTTGATCGCGGCTTGCTCAGTTTGACGGATGACTTCCAAATTCTCGCTTCGCGGCACCTCAACTACGACATTTCGCATTTGCTCAATGCGGACATGAAGGCAACCGTTCCTGAAGACAAGTCAAAGCGCCCGCATCCGGCATATCTTTCATGGCATCGCAGCGAACGGTTTAAGGGCTAGCGTGGCGTAAAATTAAGTATCCGATCTCGCCGCATGGAAAATCAATTCAGCGCGAAGGATGTAGAAGAATCGCCGAGAATTCCGATAGGGGAATAACCGCGCGAGACCTAGTCCGCAAAAGCCTTGAGCCCCTCGGGCAATGCGATACCGGTCGCCGTGGCTTCCTGTTTCACGAGGTTGAACAATCTTGCACGGCTCTCTGAATAATCGGGCGCTTGTTGGCCTGAAGCGATCGCAAGGCGCTCCAGACCGAAACCGCCACCAACGGTGCCTGATGTTCCGGACGCCGCATCCGCAAGACTGATCTCACCGATTTCCAGGAACCCGGAAAGCGGATAGGCAAGCGGTCCATCCGCTCTTTCCCCGACCGGATAGTGAACGCTCACGGAGTTGAAGCCGTCGGTGTCCGGGTGGCCGTCAGGCGAGAAAAAACCTGATCCGTCACCTGCGGCGCGCGCTTCCTCAAGGGCCCGCTGCACGAACCGTCCCTTCTGTAAAAGCGGATCATTCGTAAAGTGCGGTTCGAACACCTCTGTCGAAACGAAGACGAATTTTTCCGGATCAAGCTTTTCGGTCTCAACAGCAAATCGCATCAGTTGGCGGATTGCCTCGCCCGGCCCGGCGCTCACCGGAAGATTGAGAACCGCAATGTGAAAGAGTGCCAGAACGCCCGGGTCACCGGCCTTGCCGGCATCCTCGACGCGGCATGAGGGCTGAACGCAGACGGACATGCCATCTGGATAGGACGGGCGCGTGTCGTCATATCTGAGGCCTCCATTGAAACCTACACCGGTCATCAGGGGGAGCGGGTCAAGGACTTTTGCACCCTTACCGGAAAAATGCCGAACAAAACCCGTTGATGAATTGACGGCTTCTTTTGCAAAGACGGACGGTCCGGGCAACAGCATTCCCAGGCCGCCAGCGACTGCCAGTCCAACAAGATGTCTACGGTCGAGATCCATCTCTGTTTCCTCGGGTTTGAAGCACACAAAGCAACAATAAGCGCATGGTGAAAGGCTTGTAAAATCTTCCGGAGACACCGTTTTCCCCGTGGACTACCACCCCTTCCAGAACTCCGCTGAGTGCTGCATGCGCAACCACACGGATCTCAATGAGGTCGATGAAGGACAGCGGTTCCCAAGGGGAGTATAATCGGACTTAGATCTCAGCAACGCACTCCAAAGAGACACAAAATTAATCCGCACAGTCTACATGGTTCGTGCTGTTGCTTCAGGAGTAAATTTTTGGACCTACAATATTGGCTTGCAATACTGGGTTTGGTGATGTGGTCTGGAGGATTGTTAGTCCTCGTTTATTTTCTCTACGCGCAAGAAGTTTTGTTGGACAAGTGGGACGCGAGAAAAAACAACTGGGTCACTCCAGGTTATCGGGGAATGGGCATACGCGTTATTCCAGCGAACAATCCGCCCAAGGAATTTGAAAAAGAATTCAACAACCGTTTATGGAAAAAATCCGGCTGGATTGGCTCGGTGAGTTTTGTTGGTTTCGTTCTTTTAAACATCCTGGGCAAATACTGAAAAACTGCAAGTCAGGTCGAAAGCTGGACCGTTCACTGGATACTCAAATGTTTCTATCCGCCCTAACCTCACATTAACCGAGACTAGCAAAAGCCGGCCATTTTCGCCTGTTGCAAACCTCGTTTTCAGCGTTGGCGTGCCAACACTTTCCCGGGCAAGGGACTTCTGAGAACAGGGAGCCGGGGTGTGACAAGGTACAGGCGGAACAAAGGCATATCGGCGAGGGCCGGCGAGGACACCACACAAAATGTCCGGCTGCGCCATTTCGCCTATGCGTCGATCGCCCTGCTTCTGACAGGCGGCGTCTTTGCCATGGTCTATCTTTTCATCAGCACCACCCACCGCGCCGACCAGCTCGCCCTGCGCCACGAACGCGCACTGGTGACCGAAGCCCTCGAACACAGCCTTGAGCTTGAGGCCCGGCACCAGACCTTCATTGCCGTCAACGACAAGACGGCACGCGAAGTCCAGATTGACGACCGCATCGACGATGCCTTTGCCCACGATATCGCCCGCCAGATGTGGCTCGACTTTCACCATGACTGGACGCTGATCGTGGATGGCCGCAACAAGGCCATCCTGGTTGCCGCCGAAGACGAGATTGTTCCGTCTCTCGCCGGACAACAGGTTCTGGATGCGACCCGGGATCTCATCGCCAAGGCCCGCATCGGCTACCAGACCGTCCGCCGCCCGTCGGCCAACGGCTACAAGGTGAAATATGTCGAAAAGGGCAAACTGGCGCCGATCTATGCCACGGATGTGCGCGACGTGGACGGCAAACCGGCCCTTGTCAGCGCCATGGCGATCGTACCCGAGACGGCACGCCTTTCCCTGCCCGACGGCCCTCCTGGCGTGATCGTGTCGGTTGCGCTCATCGAGGAGGCGTTTCTCTCCGAGATTGGCGAAACACTGCTGCTTGAGGATTTCACCTATGTTGCCGGCAGCGACCATCACGCGGCCAGCGTGCCGGTTGCCGCGCATGGCCACCGGCCGATCGGCTATTTCGAATGGACGAGCTCCGCACCCGGCAGCAAGATCCGCAACACGATCGGCCCGATCGCGGTCCTTCTGGTTCTGGTGTTCATTGCCATCGGTATCATCTTTGCCCGCAAGCTGGCACAGAAATCAAAGGCGCTCGAAGACAGCGAGACCCTCAATCGCCGCATGGCAACCCATGACCTGATGACCGGTCTGGCCAACAGGCCGCGCTTTCACGCTGTCTTCGACCGCGCCATCGAGACCTGTCACGCGACGCCCTGCGCAGTCATGGCCATCGACCTCGACCGGTTCAAGGCGGTCAACGACACTTTCGGACACGAAGCCGGCGACATGGTCATCCGTCAGGTCGCGCACCGGCTGCGCAAGGTCCTGTCCAGCGACGCACTGGTGGCAAGAACCGGCGGCGACGAATTCATGGCGCTCCTGCGCGGCCCGTTGGACGACAACCGCATGCGCTGGCTTTCCGACACCCTGATCGAGGCAATCGCGCAGCCCATTCCCGTTTCCGGCGGCGTGGCGCAGATCGGCGTCAGCATCGGCTGGGCAACAGCCCCCAAACATGCCGACACCGCGTCCCACCTTCTCGCCCTTGCCGACCAGGCGCTTTATTTCGCGAAGGAAAACGGACGCAACATGGCGGTCTGCATCGAGGATCTCTATCAGAAGAACCCGGTGGTTGGTCAACGCAAGCTGGAACAAAAATCGGCATAGGTCGCCAGACGGGCACGTCACACCAACGCAGGTTAAACTGTTAAGCCTTACCAGTTGGCCCGGGTGCCTCGCACATCGATATGCACGAAGGTGTTGTAGGTACCGATCCCCCCTTCGAACAGACCGCCCGCGCGTATGGCCTTCATGCGGTTTGCCCAGGTTGCTGTCCCGCCCGCACCGGCTCCAACTACTTTGAAGTCGGCCGCCGTAAAAGCCATGTGCTGACTGCGGGTCGCTCCACCGATCCTCGCGTTGTAGGCCGGGCTACGATAGACGCTCGTGAGAACGACCGGAACACCAATCTGGTCCCTGAACTCATCAAGAGCCCTGGCAAGGGGCACCACATTCTCCCAAAGGTGCTCCGGCGGGTCGGTGTTCAGACCGTTGGCTGCGTGCGATCCGCCCTTGATCAGGAATTCGTGCCACTTGAAATGCCGGATGTCGGGCAGGTTCTGCTCAAAGAACGCCTGAAAGGGATGCTCCGGCGGGACGTTGTCATCAATGTTCGGTTGATCGTTTTCAACAACCACTGCCGCATCCGCGTCTGAATCAGGCTGGTTTTGCTCGTCCTCACTGGTAACGTCCAGCTTGAGGTCGACATGGCCGTTTTCGTGCAAAAACTTGAGGAAGGTGGCGCAACCGCACTGCTTGGAGACGGCCGATTTGCTGAAGACACCGTCGCCGACGTATTTACCTTTGTCGTATATCGACGAAAAACTCCAAAGATAGGGCGACGGCAGCCGTTTCTTCCGGTACCCCCAACCGTTGTAGCGCTCCCAGCGCCAGAGTGCCCTTGGCAGTGACCAGTCCTTCAGACCTGCCAGCTTCTGGTGCCGCAGGGCATCCTGTGCGCTTTCCTCCCAGGAGTTTGGAGGGTTCCACGTGACCGGTCTGCCAGAGGGAACCCGAAACGTGCGCTTTGACAGAGGATCCCCGTTGTGGAGATGCGTCGAAAAATTATAGGACGACTCAAGGAGGTGAATTCCGGCGATAAACCACCAGGGAATGCCAAGCGGATTGCCGACCGCCTCATACCGCGACTGGTTTTCGACCGCCTTCAGGGCATATTTCTTGACGAGGGCTTCGCGATCGCTCTTGTAGCCGGCCGAGACGAAAAACCGGACGTATTCGTCCGCGATTTCAGCAAACTCCCGGCTCGTTGACGACTTGGGCGCTTTCAGGATCTTGTCCGGCACGATGTCGTCGGGAATGGAAACCGGCTCGATCACCGGCGGCAGTTTCTTCTCGTCGTCTTCCAAATCTTCGGTTTGCTCTTCCGAATTGTGGGTTTTGCGAAGACCTTCGTCATCGTGGAACAGGCGCAACGCTTCGGAAAGGCGGTTGCGGAGAGAAGCCAGGGAAGGTGCCGCAATCGGGTCTCGGGTTGGCGTGATGTTGATGAAGCTCTTGTCGAGATCATCAATCGACTTGAGAATGTTTTCCGTCACATTCAAAAATCGTCGCGTGCCAGCCCGAAAACCGGCCACGCTCTCCAGCAGACGCTTTCCGAGCAGGTCCTGGGCAAACTTTTGTATTGTAACCACTTCTTCAATTGTTTGCGCCTGATCAATCAAGTCGATCAGCTTTGCAGCCGACAATTCATCGTTGAGTTTTGCGAGAACTTCTTCTGGTGAATCCATAACAAACCCAGTGTGATAAACGTGCCGCGAGAAGACAATGGGACATCAAATCCAGCACTGACCTGAAGTAATTTCCAATAGTTGCACAGAATACTCGTAATTAGAAACTGCGCACGTCGTAAATTGCAGCGTGCGTATGCTTCACCGGTTGCGAGGCTAGCCGCCACCTGCCGCTGTAAGGCGAACTTTGCGGATCGCTATCCAGAACTCTTCCGACCGACGACGGACTTCCTCGGCCTCGACGGTCACCCGCGTCAGGTTGGCGACCGTCACCTGTGGTGTTTCTGCGGCTTCCACGAGCACATCGAGCGCAGCCGACGTCTGTTCCAGCAACTTGACATATGCCGTCAGACTTTCGTGAAACTCGCCGATGCTCTCCGAAGTCGCCCTGAATTTCTTGTCCGCCAGCGCGACCGCCTGCGTGTTGCTGGAGAGTTCGGCAATACGCCTTTCGGCCCGGATGTTCACAAGGTCGATTTCCCGGGCCCGCAGAAAGATCTTGTAAATTTGCGGGGTATCGTCGCCAAGCGCTTGCAAAAGCTCTTGTATGTCGTCCTTGCTCCGCAGGATCGACTGTCGAACAGTGGCGTTAGCACGCGCCTGCCCCAGTCTTTGCGCCATGTCTTTCGCATATGTGGCCGATGGTGAAATCAGTGCGGACAGCCCACCACTTGGCACCACGCCGAGCGCTGCAATAGCTGTGGCCAGACCTGCAAGTTCATCAACCCGGTTGTCGAAGGCTGCAATGTTTTTTCCTTCGGCGAGATCGACCAGCATTCCATTGTAGATTGCAACCGCAGACAGCGCGTC
>JGI12316J15310_10000060_pt98 | contig 25768 bp, 27 predicted proteins | sample MarCyaLeptolynsp_FD_15310 | JGI IMG/M metagenome (IMG submission 15310)
TTTTTCTTCTGTTTCGAGTTCGGCCTTTGCTTGCAACGCCCCTGAATTACCGGTCCCACCACCGGCACATCAGGTCCCACTAGCGCATCAACATCGGACGCTCGATTATTGCCATTGCACACGGCAATAAGCTTTGGCCTTTTGTCGGCCTCGACTTACAGTTAGACTAATACACCTGTTCGACAGTTAAAATCTAGGTAAAAATCAGAATTATTTGTAAATTTTAACATAGAGTTCAGATTACAAAAAAACAAAACGTGACCAATTATAGAAAGACTAGGGCACCATTAAACATTAATTACAGCGTCAAAGTTCGATAGTTACATCAATATTAATTATCGATAATCTGAAATGAATAAATCATGATTTCTATGAGAGGGAATTCCTGTTCACGCTTATTTACGTGACGGCAGGAAGAGGCGGGAAAACTACTTAGTTTTCTTTGCTTTGCCGGTCGCTTTTGTTTTGGTCACCAAATCAATTTTAGATGGTATCTAAGCGAATCAGCATGACGAAGTAGCAATCCTCGGGAGCAACCCTTAATACACCAAATGCTCGAACACTTCTTTAGCGCGATTATTGGAGAAATTTAATACAGATTGGTATTTATTAATGAATTTACGTTGGTGCAAATTGCACCTGTGAACAACTTTCCTTGAAGAAGACTGCATGGCCAAATCGCTCAACCGGCGTCCTGTGCAAAAACGGCACCTGACCGGCCCGATGCACTTCGTTGAGTGGTGACGATGCGTGCCAATCCGGGCCCTCTTATGGCGAACAGACGGTCTGGGCGACAAAAAAGAGCACATTGTGCACTTCTTGATTGACAAAGGACAGCCCAGGTTATTTTCCTGAGGTCGGTCGGCATGCGCTCCTCAAGGCGCTCGCACGAAACTATTGCCTTTGGAACAAACGAAATATGGCCGAAAACAAAACAAGAGCCTCTGCGTCGGGCATGACACCTCAACAGTTCCGCCATTGGAGACGTACACTCGGACTGAAGCAGAAAGATGCCGCGGAACGATTGGGCCTCAAAAAGCGAATGATCCAGTATTACGAAAAAGGCAATCGGGACGGCAGGCCGGTGGAGATTCCCAAATCAATACGCTTGGCATGCTACGCCCTGTCGGAAGGTATCGGCGATTTTGACGGCCAGTCGACCACCCCGCTCGGCCCCGATGCACTGGAAGCCGACTGATAAGCGTATTTTCATTCCGGAAAACGCCCTGTTGTGGCTGACCCGGGGTTTCCTAGTGATGCTCTTTTCCCTATAAGACGCGCTCAGCCAACATTGATACTTACCGTTACACCGTGCCAGACCGGATAGCGACAGCGCTGATCGGGGTGGCCGCTGCGACCTGCGAGCCGAGATGCCCAAACGCACAGATATATCTTCCATCCTGATTATTGGTGCCGGTCCGATTGTCATCGGGCAGGCCTGCGAATTCGACTATTCAGGCACCCAGGCCTGCAAGGCGCTGCGCGAAGAAGGCTACCGCATCATTCTGGTCAACTCGAACCCGGCGACCATCATGACCGACCCGGATCTGGCGGATGCGACCTATATCGAACCGATCACCCCTGAGCTGGTCGCAAGGATCATCGAGAAGGAGCGGCCGGACGCGCTGCTGCCGACGATGGGTGGTCAGACGGCACTCAACTGCGCGCTCGACCTTGAACAGATGGGCGTTCTGGAAAAATTCGGCGTAGAGATGATCGGCGCCCGCGGCGACGTCATCGAAAAAGCGGAGGATCGCGAAAAGTTTCGCGCTGCGATGGACTCCATCGGACTGGAAAATCCGCGCGCCTGCATCGCATCCTCTCCGGCCATTCGCGGTGAAGACGGCAGAATCACGGGTTACGATCGCAACGCGGGCTATCTGGAAGCCATGCGGGCGCTCGACGAAATCGGTCTTCCCGCCATTATCCGCCCGGCCTTCACGCTCGGTGGCACCGGCGGCGGCGTCGCCTATAACCGGGAAGAATACGAAACCATCGTACGGTCCGGCATTGCCGCATCGCCGGTCACCGAAGTGCTGGTGGAAGAAAGCGTGCTGGGCTGGAAAGAGTTTGAGATGGAGGTGGTCCGCGACAAGGCGGACAACTGCATCATCATCTGCTCGATCGAAAACGTTGATCCGATGGGCGTTCATACGGGAGACAGCATTACCGTCGCCCCGGCATTGACGCTGACGGACAAGGAATACCAGATCATGCGGGACGCCTCGATTGCGGTTCTGCGCGAGATTGGCGTGGAAACAGGCGGTTCCAATGTCCAGTTCGCCGTCAATCCCGACAATGGCCGTCTCGTCGTGATCGAGATGAACCCGCGTGTCTCGCGTTCCTCTGCGCTGGCCTCCAAGGCGACCGGCTTCCCGATCGCCAAGATCGCGGCAAAGCTTGCCGTTGGCTACACGCTCGACGAACTGGAAAACGACATCACCGGCGGCGCGACACCGGCGTCCTTCGAACCGACGATCGACTATGTTGTCACCAAGATCCCCCGCTTCGCCTTCGAGAAGTTTCCCGGCTCGGAATCAAACCTGACCACGGCCATGAAGTCGGTCGGCGAAGTCATGGCCATCGGCCGTACCTTCAACGAAAGCCTTCAAAAGGCACTCCGCGGCCTTGAAACGGGTTTGAACGGCTTTGACGAGACCGACATTCCGGGCCTCGACCAGGGCGATGACCGGAATGCTCTGCGCGCCGCCGTCTCCACGGCAACGCCAACAAGGCTGCTGAATGTCGCGCAGGCCATGCGGCTCGGCATGTCGATTGAGGACATCTATCAGGCGAGCGGAATCAACACCTGGTTCCTGGAGCAGATAGCCGACATTCTGGCTATGGAAGCCAAGGTCAGGAATATCGGACTTCCGCAAGATGCCGCCAACCTGCGCAAGCTGAAAGCCATGGGTTTTTCGGACGCCAGGCTTGCAAGCCTTGCCGGCCTTGGCGCAAACGACCTCGTGAAGCTTCGCGAAGAACTGGGCGTTCACCCGGTCTACAAGCGGATTGACACCTGCGCGGCAGAATTCGCTTCCCCGACCGCCTACATGTATTCCACTTACGAGGCCCCCTTCATGGGTGCACCTGCCTGCGAAGCCGCACCTTCAGACCGGAAGAAGGTGGTTATTCTCGGCGGCGGCCCGAACAGGATCGGCCAGGGCATCGAATTTGACTATTGCTGCTGTCACGCTGCCTTCGCGCTCGACGATGCGGGTTACGAGACCATCATGGTCAACTGCAACCCGGAAACCGTTTCGACGGACTACGACACATCGGACCGGCTCTACTTCGAACCGCTCACGCCCGAGGACGTGCTGGAGATCATCCGCAAGGAACAGGAAAACGGCACGCTTCACGGGGTGATCGTTCAGTTCGGGGGACAGACGCCGCTCAAGCTTGCACAGGCCCTCGTCAAGGCAGATGTGCCGATCCTTGGCACGGCTCCCGACATGATCGACCTCGCGGAGGATCGTGACAGGTTCCAGAAGCTTCTGATCAAGCTCGGGCTTAAGCAGCCGGAAAACGGAATCGCCTACTCGGTGGAGCAGGGTCGCCTCATTGCCGGCCAGCTCGGTCTTCCTCTGGTGGTGCGCCCGTCTTATGTTCTCGGTGGACGGGCAATGCAGATCATTCGTGAAGAGGAAGCTCTGAATTCCTATCTCCTCGGCACGCTGCCGGAGCTGGTACCGGCCGAAGTGCGCGCCAAGTATCCCAATGACAAGACCGGTCAGATCAACACTGTGCTGGGCACCAATCCGCTCTTGTTCGACCGCTATCTTGAAGGGGCGATCGAGGTCGACGTAGACGCGCTCTGCGACGGCAAGGACGTTTTTGTCTGCGGCATCATGGAGCATATCGAGGAAGCTGGCATCCATTCCGGCGACAGCGCGTGTTCCCTGCCGCCCTTCTCTCTTTCTGAGGAGCTGATCGACGAACTCAAGCGCCAGACGACGGCGCTGGCGCTTGCTCTCGAAGTCGGTGGTCTCATGAACGTTCAATACGCAATCAAGGACGGCGAGATCTACGTTCTTGAAGTCAACCCGCGCGCCTCCAGGACCGTTCCTTTCGTCGCCAAGACCATTGGCGCGCCGATCGCCAAGATCGCCAGCCGGGTCATGGCCGGCGAAAGCCTGGCGTCCTTCGGACTGACTGAAAAGAATCTGGACCACATCGCCGTCAAGGAAGCCGTGTTCCCGTTTGCGCGATTCCCCGGCGTCGATACGATCCTGGGGCCGGAAATGCGCTCGACCGGGGAAGTCATGGGGCTCGACACCGCATTCGGGACAGCTTTTGCCAAGGCGCAGATCGGCAGCGGCACCGGTGTCCCGGACCAGGGCACGGTGTTCGTCTCCATGCGCGACGTCGACAAGGAAGGTGTCGTGGATGCCGTGAAGAGCCTCGAGGACGCCGGCTTTGCGATCATCGCAACGGGCGGCACCCAGAAATACCTTGAGGATAAGGGCATTTCCGTGAAGAAAATCAACAAGGTGCTTGAAGGCCGGCCGCACATCGTCGATGCTGTCAAGAACGGTGAAGTCCAGCTCGTCTTCAACACAACAGAAGGTGCACAGGCGATTGCAGATAGCCGGTCGATGCGGCGGGCAGCGCTCCTGAACAAGGTTCCGTATTACACGACCCTTGCCGGGTCGGTTGCAGCAGCCAAAGGTATTGCCGCCCGCAAGGCGGGGAGCCTTGAAGTAAGACCTTTACAATCCTACTTCGGCTAGGGCTATTATACTCGTTGACCGGCCGGGAAAGCGCGCCTTTCCCGGCTTGGTTTGTTTTTGTAAATACGCGGTCCTTTAAACGGGCAAGATAAGCCGATGGGACCCAATAAGCTGAAGGTCTGAGACCAATGGAAAAAGTTCCGATGACCTCTGCCGGTTACAAAATGCTTCAGGACGAACTGAAGGAACGTACCACGGTTGAGCGTCCGCGCATCGTTGATGCCATTGCGGAAGCACGTGCACACGGTGATCTGTCGGAAAACGCCGAGTATCACGCGGCGAAGGAAGCCCAGAGCCTGAATGAAGGCCGCATCGCGGAACTGGAAGACAAGCTGTCGCGCGCCGAAATCATCGACGTGAGCAAATTGTCCGGCGAAATCGTCAAGTTTGGTGCGACCGTGTCCCTGATCGACGAGGATACGGAAGAAGAAAAGAAGTACATGATCGTCGGTGACGTAGAATCCGACGTGAAGCAGAACAAGGTCTCGATCTCGTCCCCGATCGCCCGCGCACTGATCGGCAAATCGATTGGTGACAGCGTCGAAGTGGCTGCGCCCGGTGGGGCTCGGTCCTACGAGATCGTCGACGTCAAATTCATCTGAACCTCTGACATTCCAATTGGATATGGTCTTACGCCTGGACAGAACCAGGCCGTTTTCCCTTTGACGCATCCCGGTCAGCCGTTAAGGTAAGATCCGGAATGTGTCGGAGGTCAGGTGATGGTCTTTCATGCGATCGGGATGTGGCTCTTGGTGGCCGCCATCCCGCTTTGGATCTATCGCTGGTATGTGTTTTCCAAGCTTGATGCGCGCGAGCGCAGGATTTTCAAGCGGATCGTCAAGCGGCGTCACGAAAACGCCTATGCGTTTGCCCTGCAGATGTTCGGCTACCTCCTTGCGCTTGCAGCCGCCGTTATCCTGCTTGTCATGGGTCTGCGCTACATCAAGCAGGGCTCCCTTGAATTCGGTGCCTATCGGGACGTCATGCGCAACCGGCTCTATTCCGGCGTAGACCCGATAGATCAGGCACTGGACGCCTATCACTATGATCAGATGCTTCCGATCGCGATCATCACGACCTGCGCACTTCTGAGCGTCGCGTTCACATTGGTTGCAACCGCTCTGAGGGATGTGTCGCTGATGTCACGTCTCAACCGGAAGTTGGACGGCATGAAAGAACGGCAGGCAGCGCTCAACTAGAGCTTTTCCAGGTCAGGTTTCGATCGGAACGACCGGTTCGTCCTTGGTGCGCCGGATTGTCAGTGCCGTTCTGACGCTGTCCACATTGGCCGCCGCTGTCAGATCGCGGATGACGAAGTTCTGGAAGGTCTGCAAATCGGGCGACACACATTTCAGCAGGAAATCGACTTCGCCGGACAGCATGTAGCTCTCCCGGACCAGCGGCCAGTTCTGTACGGTCTCCTCAAAGGCAATCAGATCGGCTTCCGTCTGGCTATGCAAGCCGACCATCGCGAATGCCGTGACGTCGTAGCCGAGCTGCTTTTCATCCAGCAGCGTCCGGTAACCCTGGATGAGCCCCGCTTCTTCGAGCGCCCTGACCCGGCGCAGGCATGGAGGTGCGGATATGCCGACACGGCGCGCCAACTCCACATTGGTCATCCGGCCGTCGTCTTGCAGTTCTTTCAGGATGTGCCAATCGATGGCATCAAGCCGCGCTTTCAAACCTGTCTCCTTTGAGTCTCGCCTGTCGGACCCGCCTGCAAATAGGTGTTGTTGACCCATCCCGGCACCTTGCCGGGGAATGGCTCACCACGCTAACTTGTCGACCAGTGACGAGTTATGATTATTTGCGCGTTTGTGCAAGACTATAACAAAATTGCGCACGATTCTGAAAGATTACGATAGGGGATGTTCTCCTTAGATGCACGATGAGTCGGAGACCTCTCCCACATCCGTCTGGGTGCTGACTGACGGCAAGGCCGGTGATGTCGCCCAGTGTATCGGTGTCGCTGAAGCGCTCGGCGCGCCTTTTTCGGAGCGAATTGTTGCACCCCGTCCGCCCTTTTCCTGGTGGCTGCCCTTCGGGCCGACCGACCCGCGCGAATGGGAAGCGCGGCCCGGAAGCCCGATCGCACCGCCCTATCCCGATATCGCCATTTCATCCGGCCGAAGGGCGGCTGCCTATCTCAGGCGCATCAAAAGACGTTCCGGCGGCCGGACCTTCACGGTATTCTTGAAAGACCCCAGAACCGGGCCGGACACTGCGGATCTGATCTGGGTGCCCGAGCACGACCGGTTGCGGGGCCGCAACGTGCTTGTGACCCCCACCTCTCCTCATCGCTTTTCCGCCGAAAAGCTCGCCGGATTGCGCGGCGACAAGACGCCCGATATCGACAGGCTGGCGCACCCGCGCGTTGCCGTTCTGATCGGCGGCGACAGCCGCCACCACACATTTACCGAAGGCGACCAGCGTCGCCTCTTGAACGGATTGCGGACCATGGCGTCTGAAGACGGGGCCAGCTTCATGATAACAGCCTCTCGCCGCACACCGCCGGCGCTCGCCTATGGCCTGTCGAGCCTGGCCAAGTCCGGAGGGCATCTGTTCTGGACGGGCGAAGCGCCAAATCCCCTCGGTCATTTCCTGGCAAAGGCGGACGCGATCGTGGCGAGCGCCGATTCGACCAACATGATCGGTGAGGCAGCGGCAACCGGAAAACCGCTCCACGTCTTCCATCCAACGGGTGGTCACAACAAAATCACCGCCTTTTTGACGCGTTTGCAGCGCATGGGTGTTATTCACCCCTTCCCAGGCCCGCTAAAAACAACTACCTACGAGCCGATAGATGCCACGCCCGTGATCGCGGACCGGATCAGGACGGCGTTCAGCGCGTCCAGGAAGCGCGAGAGCGAGACAGCGGCTTGAGTGGCCGCCGGACCCGTTCGGCAGGCAAGACAAGAAGACAGGAAAAGGTGTCTCATGAGCACGGAACACAGCAAGCTCCTGATTGTCGGCTCCGGCCCCGCCGGCTACACCGCGGCAATCTACGCGGCGCGCGCCATGATCGAGCCGACAATGGTCGCAGGCATTCAGCCCGGTGGTCAGCTGACCATCACGACGGATGTCGAGAACTATCCCGGCTTTGCAGACCCGGTCATGGGCCCTTGGCTGATGGAGCAGATGCAGAAGCAGGCTGAAAATGTCGGGACGAAGATCATCTACGACACCATCGTCAAGGCCGACCTGTCGCAGCGGCCATTCCGCCTTGAAGCGGACAGCGGCACGGTTTTCACCGCCGATACGCTTGTGATCGCAACCGGAGCGCAGGCGCGCTGGCTGGGCCTTTCTTCCGAGCAGGATTATATGGGTGCCGGTGTTTCCGCCTGCGCCACCTGTGACGGTTTCTTCTACCGCAACAGGGAAGTTGTCGTAGTTGGTGGTGGCAACACAGCCGTCGAAGAGGCGCTTTACCTCTCCAACCTCGCCTCGAAGGTGACGCTCGTTCACCGGCGCGACAGCCTTCGGGCTGAAAAGATCCTGCAGGACCGTCTGTTCCAGAACCCGAAGATCGAGGTCATCTGGGACCATCAGGTCGACGAGATCCTGGGTGGTGGAACCCCGAAGGCCGTAACCGGTGTCCGCCTGAAAAACACCCAGACCGGCGACCTTCAGGAAATTGCGACTGACGGTGTCTTTATCGCAATCGGTCACGCACCGTCCGTGGAGCTGTTCAAGGACCAGCTTGAACTGAAGCCGAACGGCTACCTGGAAACGGCTCCGGACTCCACGCGCACGTCGATCCCCGGCGTGTTCGCTGCCGGTGACGTTACCGACGACATTTACCGTCAGGCCGTCACTGCCGCCGGCATGGGCTGCATGGCCGCCCTTGAAGCAGAGAAGTTTCTGGCCGAACATGAGGCGGCATCCACACAGCAGGCAGCCGAATAAGGCTGCCTGAACGTCCTGCGGAGGGGCACGCATGGATTGGGACAAACTGCGCATCTTTCATGCAGCCGCTCAGGCGGGCAGCTTCACGCATGCAGGCGATACTCTGCACATGAGCCAGTCGGCCGTCAGCCGCCAGGTCAGCGCACTGGAGCTGGATCTCGGCGTTCCCCTGTTTCATCGCCACGCGCGCGGCCTTTTGCTGACCGAGCAGGGAGAACTCCTCTATCGCACGGCAAGCGACGTGCTGATGAAACTGGAATCCGTCCAGTCCAGCCTGACCGACAGCAAGGAAAAGCCCTCCGGCATCCTGCGCGTGACAACGACGGTCGGTCTCGGGTCTACCTGGCTGACGTCCCGCATCAAGAGCTTTGTCGAGCTTTATCCTGAGGTCGACCTGCACCTGATCTTCGACGACGATGAACTGGATCTTGGAATGCGGGAAGCAGACGTTGCCATCCGGCTGCGCCAACCGACCCAACCAGATCTGATCCAGCGGAAACTGTTCACGGTGCACTTTCACGTTTATGCGGCACCTGAATATATCCAACGCTTCGGCTCCCCGTCTTCGATCGAGGACATCGACAATCACAGGATCATTACGTTCGGAGAGCAGGCGCCTGCCTATCTGCGCTCAATGAACTGGCTCGACTCTGCTGGCAGACCGGCAAACGAGCCACGGCGCTCGGTCCTGAAGGTCAACAATCTCGTTGCGATCAAACGTGCGGTTCAAACGGGCGTCGGCATTGCCATTCTGCCCGACTACATTATCGACCAGGCAACCAACCTGGTGCCTGTGCTCACGGAGCAGGAAGACAAGGTGCCGTCCTTCGATACCTATTTCGTCTATCCTTCGGAGTTGAAGAACACGGCGCGCGTCAAGGCGTTTCGCGAGTTCTTGCTCAGCAGCGCTGAAAAGTGGGTCTACTGAACCGGCGCTGTCATTGCCTGCAAACTGCCTTGATACAAGATTGTGCAGCCTATTTTTTCATCAAGCCACAATTTTTCCACTGCCCCAGGGATTGCAATGAGCAATGGAATCCGGAATTTGCCGAATAAGTTTAGCCGATTGGCAACAAGACGCCTAAACAAACGATTGTAAAAAAAGACTTTTCGCGTTGAGATTTGCACATGGCTTCCAGCCTTGCAGAAAATGCATAGCAGACTTGCGCACCTGCCACTTGTTTATGCAGCTTGTGCACCGCATATAAGCATCACTGTTGGTCAGACGGGGATCACAACCTCCTCCCAGTGATGCCCGGACCAGCTGTTCCCCTCTGGAAGGTGATTCCACTGTTTTCAGTGAATCAAAATAAACTGCCGGGTCCTTAAAGACCCGGCTCTTTTTTTGTCCAGTCGATATTGCAACGCACAAATGCGCGCATAGTCCGCTTACATGAACAGGCTTTCACCGCCGAGATTCTTGTAAAGACCCGCGACCTGCTCTTCATAGCCATTGTAAAGCAGCGTATCCCTGCGTTCGTCGGTCCCGAGCAGTTTCTCGCTCGCCTGCGACCAGCGGCGATGCGGCACCTCCGGATTGACGTTCGCCCAGAAACCGTACTCTTTCGGCTGGATTTCCTCCCAGAAACTCACGGGGCGCTCCTTGGTAAAGGAGATCCGAACAACCGACTTGATGCACTTGAAACCGTATTTCCAAGGGGTCACCAACCGGATCGGAGCGCCGAACTGTTTGGCCAATGGCTTGCCGTAGATCCCGGTCGCCATGAACGCCAGCTCATTGTTTGCTTCTTCCAGCGTCAGTCCCTCGACATAGGGCCAGGGATACCAGCTCTGTTTCTGCCCGCTGGCAATAGAGGGATCCAGGAAGGTCTCGAAGCGCAGATATTTGGCATCGGATTGCGGGCCCGCAAGCTTTACCAGTTCGGACAGCGGAAAACCCGACCACGGCACGGCCATCGACCAGGCTTCCACGCAGCGATGGCGATAGAGCCGCTCCTCGAGCGGCATCTTGGCAAGAAGTGCGTCTATGTCGACGATCTGCGGATTGTCGACCAATCCGTCCAGCGTCACCGTCCAGGGGCGGATCTCAAGCTTCTGAGCCGCAGGCCAGATCTGCTTGTGAGACCCGAATTCATAAAAGTTGTTGTACTTCGATGCGATGTCTTCGGACGTCAGGTCGCGGTCTAATGTGAAGGCCGGGTTGCGGCCGACCGGATAGAGCCCCGCGCTCGGATCTTCCTCGGCAAAAGCCGGGCGCACACCCAGGCCGGACCCCATGAGAACACCGCTCCCGGCAAGACCTGCGAGGATCTGGCGGCGGTTTAAAAACACATGTTCCGGTGTGGCCTCGCGCTCCGGGATTTCCCAGCTGCGCTTCTTCAAGATGTTCATGTTGTGGCTCCTGTTTGCCAAAGAAAGAACCGGAATCGGCCTTCAAAGGCAAATAACGCCCTAGTGACCGGGAGCAACAGGATCGTGAAGGAAAAACGCGCACCGTTGCAAGAGCCGGATTTCAAAGATGTCGCGCACAATTCGCTGTCCGCTATCGACCCCAAATCTCTTGCGATACAGCGACCGATTTTGAGACAGCATACAAATGGGTAGTAGTGCGAATTGATTAGCAACCAGTGCGATTGTGGGTCTAATGTTGAATACTGACGAAAATAACAATAGCGGGGAGACCAAACATGTCGATCGAAAGCGTACTTAGTAGTGCCGTCGATGAGGAGAAAGTGCCATTCGTCGTCGGGATGACCGGCAATTCCAAAGGCGTGACATCCACATATGCGACCGGCAATGCCACCGCGTCGATGGCGGTCGACGCGGATACCGTCTTTCGCATTTTCTCCATGACCAAGGCGGTTGGAGGCCTTGCTGCCGCTATTTTGGTGGACCGGGGCAAGCTCACGCTCGATACACCCGTTGGCGATTTCCTGACCGAATGGAACGATTTGAAGGTGCTTGAGGGCTTCGACGGTGACACGCCGCGTTTGCGCGCTCCGAAGACCCGCGCCACCTTGCGTCATCTGGTGACGCACACAAGCGGACTGGAGTACGAGTTCTGGAATACGGACGTGCCGCGATACATGGAGCTGACCGGCCATCCAACGATCCTGTCCGGCCTCAAGAGTTCGCTTCAATACCCGTTGACCTCCGACCCCGGAACACGCTGGGGATATGGTCCAAGCACGGATTGGCTCGGCCAGATGGTCGAGGCTGCAGACGGCCGGCGCATCGACGTTTTCTGCCAGGAGGAAATATTCGAACCTCTGGGCATGACCAGCACGGCATTCGAACCCGAGGGGCTGCAAGAGCGGCTCGCGGACGTCCATATTCGAGGCGAGGACGGGAAGTTCGCGCCAATGGAAATCGCTCCGCCGTCATTGCCGGAAGTCTACGGCATGGGGCATGCCCTTTACTCCACTCCAAACGACTACATGCGCTTCCTGCGCATGATGTTGAACGGGGGACAATTGGACGGAAATCGCATCCTGTCCGAGAACGGGCTGGCAACAATGCTCGCCGACCAGATGAACGGTCTGACGTTTCAAACGATGGTTTCCTGCTCGCCCATAACGGCTGACGTTGTTCTCCCGGATGATACGTCTCACAGCATGATCGCGGCGCTGCACACATCAGATGTGCCGGGAAAACGCTCAGCGGGAACACAAAGCTGGGCCGGCGTTTGCAACACCCACTACTGGGTTGACCCGGGCAAGGATCTGGCCGCCGTGATCATGACCCAGTCGCTCCCCTTCGTGGAACCGGCTTTCATGGAGACTTACGACGCGTTCGAACGCGCGGTCTACGCGGCCAATTGACTCCAGGCCCGCAAGTGAGGATCTGAACCTGGACGCGAAACCGGCATGACAAAGAGGGACCTGTGGTCCCTCTTCGAATTATGTGCTCTTGCCAGCAAGTGACGGCTCAGGCCGCCTGCTGTTTCCCCGACTTTTGCAGCGCCTGCTCGGCCGCCTTACCGGCAAGTTCAGCCATGTGGTCGAACTCAGACGTGTAGCTGGCGACACCTGCCGTAGCGGATCTCAGTTCGACGATCAGATCGCCGATTTCCGCTTCCGGCATCAGCGCCTGCACTTCGTCCCAACCCGGCCAGTTTGGCCTGGCATCAAAGCCGAGCAACTGACCGCGCCTTGCGGAGACAATGGCGTTGACCCGCGCCGTCGCATCGTTCGGGCAGGCAACGACAACCTTGTGGATCGGTTCAAGCAGTACCGGTTTGCACTCCGGCAAGCCCTCGCGGATCGCCAGTATCCCCGCCATCTTGAACGCCTGATCGGAACTGTCGACCGAATGATAGGACCCGTCGGTCAGACAAACGGCGACATCCACGACCGGAAAGCCGAACGTGCCGCGCGTCAGCGCGTCCAGAACGCCATCCTTCACGGATGGGATATACTGCTTCGGCACGACGCCACCGGTGATCGTGTCGCTGAACTGAATGCCCTCGCCCCTTGGAAGCGGCGAGATTTCAATAACCGCGTCTCCGAACTGGCCGTGTCCTCCGGACTGTTTCTTGTGGCGTCCGCGCACCTTGGTCTTGCCCCGGATCGTCTCGGCATAAGGGACATGCGGCGTATGCACCGCAACATCGAGCCCATACTTTCCGGCAAGCCGCTCCTGCGCGACCCTCAGATGCATTTCACCCTGCCCTTCCAGAAGCGTTTCCGCCGTCGCCTGGTTCTGGCTGATCGAAAGGGACGGATCTTCTTCCACCAGCTTTGCCAGTGCAGTTGACAGGCGGACTTCGTCTTTCCTCTGGGCCGCCGCGACGGCGGTTGCCAATACAGGCGCGCGCCGCTCGCCAGCGTCCATCCGGACGAGGTCACCCTGTTCATGACTCAGCAGATCCCCCGTCGCCACCTCGTCGAGGCGGCCGAGCGCGACAAGGTCGCCCTTGCCGGCCGTCGCCGTCTTGCTGGCATGCTGTCCGAAGATGGTGAAGAGACCCGACACCTTCACTTCGTCGCGGCCATTGCGGAAGAGGCTGTCGCCATCCGAGACCTCACCCTCAAGCACTCGTGCAATGGAAAGCTTGCCGCCGTGCTGGGTGTGCATGGTCTTGATGACCTGAATGAGGGACCCTGTTTCCCTGTCGGTCGTCCGGTACTTGAGCACATCCACACCGGGCGCTTCGTGGCGCAGCGCCTTCAACAGGCGGCTGACCCCGTTGCCGTGATCAGCGGATCCGAAGAACACCGGGCAGATGAGCCCGTCGCGCATTTCCTTCACGAGATCGGAGAACACCAGATCTCGGTCCGGTGCAATGTCCTCCAGCAACGCTTCCATGAGATCATCGTCGTGATCAGCCAGAAGCTCCAGCATCGTGAACCTGGCTTCCAGTTCGCGCGCGCGGTCCTCATCGGACATGTCGATCTGCGTGCTTGCCTCCTTCTCGTGATAGACATGCGCACGCTCCAGCGCGAGGTCGATGAAACCGGTCGCCTGACCGTCTTCCCAGATCGGGATCTGCCGCAGCACGAGCGGCACGGCGGATGCCGGTTGCAGCACGCTGAGAACATCGCGGACGCGCCGGTTGCTCTTGTCGATCTTGTTCAAAAACAAAACCCGCGGAATGGCGCGGGCTTCAAGAGCTTTCAGGATGAGCTGCAGGGCTGGAACCTTGCGCTCGTCGTCCTCCGCGACAACGATGGCTAGATCCACACCGCTCAGCGCTCCGTCCATTTCACTCAGGAATTCCACTGAACCGGGACAGTCGACAAATACAAAACGATCGCCGAGATAATCCGTTTCGGCGATGTTGACTTCGACACTCATGCCATGCGCGCGCGCTTCCGGCGAGGCATCGCCGACAGTGTTTCCGTCGCTCACAGTCCCCTGCCTCTGAAGCTTGTCCGTTCGCGCAAGCAACGCCTCCAAGAGACTGGTCTTTCCGCTGCCGAAAGGACCGACGAGGGCGATGCAGCGCGGCGTACTGCCGGCAGCTGATCCTTTTCCGTTTATCGTGTTTGCCATAATGAGCCTCCCGTGTGTTCGAGGATATCCCCGTAACAACGCGGCATGGCCGACGAGAGACGCGGGCCTGCCGCGTCGCACCCCTCATGGATCTTTGCCCGTTCCGGCTGCATGGCTCTTGCCCTGCAAATCGGGCACTCGATCTGGGGCGAATTGATATCGTCGCGCCGAACAAGGCCCCAAGGCAAGGGAATAATACGCCGCAGCGCAGCAATTCCGCCGCAGGATCAGAAACACCGCTCAAAAACAAGATCTTGCCGTGTTGTTCGCAGAAACAGCAAACACGCGACCGGCCTGCCCGTGGGCCAACCGGCCACATGGACCGTTGCCCAAAGGACAAAGGAAGCGCTAACCTGCTGTTAGATGTTAGGGTCATCCCGCTGCCGGGATGACAGCAGAAATCGAAGGTTCCCCTGATGAGTCTCGGCAAATGCCTCCTGCTGGCTTCCCTCTGTTGCTTCTGGATCCAGCCTCTGGCTGCGCAGAACGTTCAGCTCCGCGGCCTGCCCAACGCGGGCACCTTGCCGTCTGCCGAGCAGATGCTCAATCAGAACCTCAACAATCAGAAGAACAATTTCTCGACCCGGACACAGATCGACCAGGCGAACCGACTGAACCGCACCGAGCAGATCAATCGTCTCAACGCCAAGCGCGAGAATTTCGCGAACCCATGCGCAGGTCCGGGCGCACCATGCGAAATTCAGAAGAGGTAGGACCGGACGGACAAACGTCCGGTCCAACTAAGGCGGCCTGCGTCTCAAGCTGGAAAGGTTGACGTCAGTTGATCTGTTCCAGCGTCATCTTGCTGACGCCGAGCGTCAGATTGGTTCCAGTCTGGCTTTCAAGGCTGAACGGGTTGAGAGCGATGGATCGGTCGAAGCCACCAAGCAATGCATTGGCCTTGATCCCGGCACCCAGGCTCGCACCGGCCGTGAGCCCGCCATAGGTTCCGGCCAGAAGGCCAGGTTTCCGGTTGGCCGAAGGGGCAAGAACGCCCCACACAAGTGTTGCTTCCTTAGTCTTGCCGATGTCGAGACCATAGTCTCTCACATCACCCCGGTAATATTCGACAGCTCCACCGTCGACTGGCTTGAAGCTGCAGCCAAGTTTCGCGGATGAACCGACAATGAAACTGTGCTCGCCTTCAACGAGGCAGCTCAACGTTCCGATTTCGACTTTCGGTGTGTTTTCTGAAGCCTGTGCCGACGCGGTCGCACTCAGAACAGCCGCAGCGAGCGCTGTGCCAAAAAAGCGCATAGTGATTAACTCCGTATCAAAAAGTCCCGCGTTCACGAAACGTCGGGCGGGAATGCGCGAGATATGCAACCGCATCACGTCAAAATCTGGGCAGGTTCCACACCGTATCGCCTATACCAGTTTCAGACCTCGATACCATTGTGAGACACGTCCGCGCCTGGCAGGACGGCAAGTCCGGCAACAACAGAAGGTCCTGAGTTGTCCGCCTGGCGCGCCAGCAAAAACCGGCGTCCCCCGATCAGCGCAGTGAGCGTGACAATGACGGGCACCAGGCTGCTCTCGGGTTGTGACAGAGCCCAGATCATTCCCGCTCCGGAGATCGCCAGCAACGCCAGCGAGTAGTTTCTCTTCTGCTTCGGTGCCAGTCCGGCAGATCCGATGAATCCCCGCCTTGTACAGACGGTCAGGTAAAGCCCGGCAACGAAAACACTCAGAAGAACCGCACTATGGGCGTAAGTGGCAAGGAAGTTGCCCAGATCCGCGAACCCCAGACGGAAAATGCCGACAATCAGGGGCGTAACCACGAGGAGATGCAGATTTACACCCAGAAGCACCGGGTTCATCTTCGACTTGACCGTGTAAAACACCAGAAAAGCGACAAGCGCGAGCAATGCCCCGCACCAGCCTGCGAATTCCAGATCGCCACTCTGTCGCCACACAAGCAGAAAAGCGACGGACGGCAGTCCTTCGAGGATATCCTGAAGCCATTGTTGCTGATGCGATTTCATTCTCAGGAACCTCTCACGCTCTACGTCTGCCGCATGCAATGACACCACCGGTTTCCATTGTAACCTGTCACCGTCGCCCTTGCCAAAACAGCCGAGGATTATCATTTTTTTAAAGTGTAAGCCGTAGTTTCAGGGGCGATAAGGTCAGGACATATATTGCGGAAACGGAAGCCTTTCTTGGAAGTCTTTCGCCTCTCAAGCTCACAGCCTGGTCAACGGCGTAACAAACGTAAACCGTTCTGAAGTCTTGCGTTTTCCATGAAACTGATCGCCCAAATCCCCTGCTACAACGAAGAAGCGACGATGGCCTTTGACGTTGCGTGTATCCCGAGATCGATACCGGGGATCAGCAAGGTCGAAATCCAGATCATGGATGACGGGTCGACTGACCGGACCGTTGAAATTGCCCGCTTGTGCGGCGTCGATCACATTGTTCAGAATGGACGCAACAACAGGCTTGCGAGAAGTTTTCAAAAGGGGATCGAATCCGCGCTTGCCCTGGGTGCCGACATTGTGGTCGGCGAGCGCAAACCCGGTGACAATCCGCAATTTTCCTGGCTGAATCGCCAAATGCAGAAACTTGGGACGCGTGTCGTCCGCAACCTCTCCGGCATCAACGTCGGTGATGCGGTTTCGGGCTTTCGCGCCTATACGCGCGAGGCCGCCTTCACCATCAAAGTGATGACGCGTTTCATCTACACCACGGAAACACTCATTCACGCGGGACAGTTGCGGTTCTTTCAGGTCAATGAACAGACGAAACCGGTCTGGACCATGGATCAGTGCCGGTTACTGACAGAAAACAAGGGATTCTCGAAGGCAGACACACTCAGGATCTGCCAACCTCCGAGGATCGGCGGATGAGCGTTGCATGAACTTCAATCCGCTGCCAGGAGCCAAGCAGGCCTATGTCGGAACGATGCGTCTTGCGCGCCCTGTTGCGCAATGGCTTGGCGTCTTGAACCGGCTGAATGAGGCAGCCACGGACAAACGCTGGGCCCATTTCCTGAGAAGCCTGTTCGCGATCCATGACATTGACGGGCTGATCGAGTTGGACGTTCCCTGGTGGACCTACAACGCAATCGACGAGATCGATGCCTTTCTGCTTTTGCATCCGCAAGCGCGCGTGTTCGAATACGGCTCGGGCGCAAGTACCGTATGGCTTTGCAAGCGGGCCGGGTCTGTCAAAAGCGTTGAGCACGACAAGTCCTGGCATGCGCTCGTAAGCCAGCGCCTGTGCCGTGAAAGGTGCAGTGGAAACACCGACTACACCCTTATCGAAGCCACTCCTGCAACACCGGAAACCGATCCCCTCTACCTGTCGGAAAAGCCCGGATATGCCGGCCTCTCGTTTGAAAATTACGCAAAGGCAATCCAGCGCCAGGACGGGCTTTTCGATGTGATCGTGATCGACGGCCGCGCACGCGGTGCGTGCCTGCATCACGCAGTCGGGAAGCTTTCCGAGGATGGCATCATCGTTTTCGACAATTCCAGGCGTCAACGATATCAGGAAGCGATGGGAACTTGCGGACTTCAGGCGCAGATTTACCGGGGCCTGACCCCGTCTCTACCCTATTCTGAAGAAACAACCCTGCTCAAAAGGCTGCCCGGACAATTCAGGGAGTGAAGACCGCGTGGAAGCACGATGGAAAGCGTAGCTGTCTGGGGCGGCCGCTTCATTCTTCTGGTCGCGCTGGTCTTTGTCGCCTTCGAGATAAAGCGGCACTGAACCGGGATATCCGGCTGGTGGCCAAGCGCAGGCGAGCTGTCGCTGATCCTGGCCCTGTCTGTTCCCTATGCGCTGTCCCTCTTGCTGCTTGCAGAAGGCTGGCACCGCCTTGTGAATCTCTTCGGTTCCGAACCCAGATCTCGAACCTTTTCGTCCTTCTGTGTCACACAGGTTGCAAAGCATCTGCCCGGAAACGTTTCCCATCCGATCGGCCGGGGCCTCTACGCGCGCGGCAATGATGTCAGCGATGGGGGATCGTCACGGCAACGCTGCTCGAGCTCGCTGTGATACCGCTGGACGCAGCCGTGGCGCTTGTGTGCGTGGGATCTTTTGGTTCTTTCTCAAACCTCCTCCCATGGATTCCGAACGTCGCCTGGTACGGTTTGGCTCTGGCCCTCTGCGGCACCATTGCGTTTGCACTTCTCTTTCCGGCGCGCTGTCCGGGCTTTGCAGGACGGCAAATCGGGCGCATTTCGCCATCTGTTGGCCTCGCCACGATTTTCATGCTGTGCCTTGGCGGCGCTTTTGCAGCGGTCTTCAACCTCCTGTCGGAAGCACCCGTCGCTGTTCTTGCGGGAGCCGGCATCATCGCCTGGCTGGTCGGCTATCTGACGCCCGGTGCCCCTGGCGGCATAGGCACGCGTGAGGCGACCCTGATCGCGCTGCTGTCATTCCTGAACCAGGAGGACGCCGGTCTGATCGCGACCGCCCTTTTCCGCGTCGTGACGCCCCTCGGCGACGTGCTGCTATTTTCGGGAAGCGGGCTGAAGGTGCCGCGTCGGGCCTCGCTTGGCGAGACGCCCCATAATTGAAAAGGGGCGGTCTGGGCCGCCCCCTCCAAATCTCAGGCCAATCGAAACGCCTGCTATTTCAGATTGCCGCAGAAACGCTGGATGCGCTGGCAGGCTTCTTCCAGAGCCTCGGTCGAAGTCGCATAAGAAATGCGGAAGTTCGGGCCAAGTCCGAAGGCCGACCCATGCACGACCGCGACACCTTCCGTTTCCAGAAGTTCCGTCACGAAATCGGCATCGTTTTCAATGACCTTACCGGACGGGGCCGTCTTGCCGATCGTCCCGGCACAGGACGGGAAGACATAGAAAGCCCCTTCGGGCACCGGACATGTAATGCCGTTTGCCTGGTTGAGCATGGAGACCACGAGATCCCGCCGTCCCTTGAAAATCTCGTTGTTCGCCGGGATGAAATCCTGGGTGCCGGACAGCGCCTCCACGGCGGCCCACTGCGCAATCGAACAGGGATTTGACGTCGACTGCGACTGAACCTTGGCCATCGCCTTGATAAGGTCGGCAGGTCCACCGGCATACCCGATCCGCCAGCCGGTCATGGCATAGGCCTTGGAAACGCCGTTGACGGTCAGCGTCCGATCGTAAAGCGAAGGTTCGACTTGTGCGGGTGTCGTGAACTTGAAATCGTCATAGACGAGATGCTCGTACATGTCGTCGGTCATGATCCAGACCTGCGGATGCTTCATGAGCACATCGGTCAGCGCCTTCAGTTCCGCTTCCGTGTAGGCAGCCCCGGAGGGGTTGGACGGCGAATTGAAAATCAGCCATTTGGTGCGCGACGTGATGGCCGCATCCAAGGCTTCGGGCGTGATCTTGAAGGTGGATTTGTCCGCTTCAACGATCACCGGCTCGCCACCGGCCAGAAGCACCATGTCGGGATAGCTGACCCAGTAGGGTGTCGGGATGATGACCTCGTCGCCCGGATTGATGGTGGCAACCAGAGCATTGTAGAGCACCTGCTTGCCGCCGGTTCCGACCGTGATCTGGTTTGTCGCGTATGTCAGTCCGTTTTCCCGCTTGAACTTCTCTGCGATCGCCGCCTTCAGCTCCGGGATACCGTCAACGGCGGTGTATTTTGTCTTGCCGCCGTTGATGGCCGTGATGGCCGCCGCCTTGATGTTTTCCGGGGTGTCGAAATCCGGCTCGCCAGCGCCGAGACCGATTACATCGCGGCCAGCAGCTTTAAGCTCGCGCGCCTTGTTGGTGACAGCGATGGTCGCAGAAGGTTGTACACGCGCCAATGCGTCAGCAAGAAAGCCCATAATGTCCTCCAGGGGGAAACGGGAATAACAGCGCGCGGACCGTAGAACCGTGCGAGTCAGAAGACAAGAGACAATCGGTACAGGCCAAGACGGCAAAGCATTTTTTTTGCCGCCAGGCGGCTCTGGCAAACGCTCAGCTGCGCGTCTCCAGAATGAGCTTGGGCTCGTCGGTTTCGCTGTCGATGAGACTGCACTTGAACCGTTTCTTCTTCTTCCCGCTCTTTGTCGACACCTCTACTGCGAGAGGAACGTCGGAATCCTGCTTCGCAGCCCCGAGCATCGACTGAAAATCGGCATCCTCAAAAAGCGATTCCGTAACAGCCCGATCTTCAAGACTTTCAGTCGTCAGGCTGTAGGTTTTCATAGCAGCCTGGTTGGCGGCGATGATCACCCGTGTCTGCGAGTTGATGACCAGCATGGGTGCGCTGCAGACCTCAAATACCTCAGCAAAATTGACGTCGCCACCGATATGCCCGGCAGAGAACAGAACGCCGCCGACGGTTCCGCCCATGCGGAAATACATGGCATCGTATTTGAGATCGATGCTGTCGCTGGCCGCGAGCAGGAACTTGCCGCGCCCGGTTGCGCTTGCGCGCCGTGTCAGCGCAGCAAGCGTCAGCGACACGATCGTGCGTCCGACCCGGTTCTGGATGTGGGCAACGTTGCGCCCGAGGATCAGGCGTACATCATCGATCTGGAAACTTCTCAAAAAACCATCGCTTGCAAAGCGGACATAGCCGAAATTGTCGACCAGGAGCACGATCCTGGAGGAGGACGCGACAAAGTGCTGGAGGATCGGTGCGATACCGAGCGCGATCTTGCCCGGGTTGTCGTCAGACTCACCGATCGACGGAAAGCAGATTGCCAGAATGCGGCCATCCGACAGCTCATAGCGATACGCGACAATGGGTATGCCGGGAATACGGTGGTCGGGTCCGCCGCCGACATCGAACGGGCCGGCGCGCCCTTCCCTGATCGCACCTTGCACAAGTCTCAGGATCGTCTTCTTGTCTTCAGGCGCAAGATGCCGCAGGGCGTCATTGGACGGGGCTTCTTGCAAATCCTTGACTTCGCTGTCGAAATTCTGCGATCCAACTTCGTGCCACAAGATTGTTTTCTTGTTGATGTCGGCAATGAAAAACTGAAGGCCGGACAGCGACAGCGCGGGCGCTTCACCCTGCACGTTCGGCTGTTGCGCCTGCCCTTTCGACGGTGCGTCGGACTCCTGCGACTGTTGAGGCAAAGCGTTCTGTGCTTCGTTAAGTGTCATTGTGTGCCCGACCTGTTTTACCGGCGTTTCCAGCCTTGGACCATCGCACAGAAAAGCAAACAAAGACTAAAGCCCGGACAAGTGGGGCACACCGGCGCCACATCACAACGCCGTGAATCCGGCACCCGCTCCCGGGCATTTCCAGCAGAACCGCCATTGCCGCATTGTCGACACGAAATCACACACTGATTGCCCGATTGCGGTCTGTCTCGCGGCCCAATTCTCCTCCCATATGGAACGCGGAAGATGACAGGAGTTCACATGCCGTTCGTGACTTCATCAAACGCGCCGGAAAAGGCTCACAAGACAGGGCTGTCACCTGTTCTGCTTTTCATGGTGGCGATGGCATTGCTGATGGTGATGTCGTTCGCGATTGCGCCCTCCCTGTTGCTTCCGCTCTCGGCCTTCATCACGATGGCGGCTGTAACACACCTGCTCGGGGCGCGCCTTTTTGAAGACCTGAGACAGGCGATTGATCGCAACGGTTAGAACAACAACTGCAGCAAGAACAAGAAAACCGGTTTCAATTCACTATGGCGAATACTGAACATCCGAGCCGCCGGGACAACCGCTCCCGTCGAAGCGACCTGCGTGACGCAAAGCCGCTGCTGCAGGCCATCTTTCTCGGCATGGCGCTTGCGGTCGGGCTGGTAGTGGCAGCAGCCATGGCGAATTCGGACGCCGAAAACGCGATTGAGTCCGGAGCACCTGTAATCGAACAGAAATTGCCGCCCGGCGGGCGGTCGTCTTCGGCAAACAAGCCAGCAAACTAAAAAAACTGCAGCGCAAGCAGCGCGACGATAATGTAGCGGCACGTTTTCGCAAGTGCGACCAACGCCAGGAACACCCAGAATTTCTCTTTCAAGACGCCGGCTGCCAGCGTCAGCGGATCCCCGATGATGGGCGCCCAACTCATGAGCAGGCTCCAGCGGCCGTAGCTGCGGTACCAGACCGTTGCCTTTTCCAGCTTGTCCGGCTTGACGGGAAACCACTTTTCGCCGGCGAAACTGACAGCACCGCGCCCGAGGCCCCAATTAACCACCGAGCCGAGCGTATTGCCGAGGCTTGCCGTGGCAACAAGCACGGCAATCGGTGCAGTTTCAAGATAGATAAGACCGGAAAGACCAAGTTCGGATTGAACCGGAAACAGGGTGGCGGCCAGGAAGGAAATGCCGAAGAGACCAAGAAGACTGCTGTACATGACACGGCTTGCATATACCCGCCGGGTCTCAGTCTTCAAGACAGTCTGGATCCAAAATCACCGGCCGCTCGTGCGGTCACAGGCGGCCAGTGCCGGGTCTCGTTACAGCAACCCGGCTTTTTCTTGTTTACGTTCTTGTTTAAGCGCGCGCGTTCACGCGGCCTCCAGGACGGAGTTTCTGAACAGGGCGCTGTTGGCCGCAACGATTGCGACGGCATTCATGCGGTTCTTCGCGCCGAGCCGCGTGATCGCGTTGCGGATATGAACCTTGACGGTCGCGGTCGACACGCCGAGATCGTAGGCGATCTGCTTGTTGACCTTGCCTTCGCAGAGCATGAGCAAGATCTCGAGCTGCCGGCGTGTGAGCTTGGCGGCAAGATTGAGCGGGCGCTGCATGGCGCTAGCAGGTGCCACACTTTGAGCTGCGGGCTTATTCAGGGCATCGAGTGCAAAATGAGCGTTCATGGCGAGGCTCCAACTTGGTGCGTTTCCGTTTTGTCAGCTCGACTTTCCCCCAAAGTGATTATATTGTAAAATGTTAAACAGCGAACAGAATAAAGCTAAAAATTTGCAATTGACTGACGAGGCTCCGGATGAACAAGAAGCTCTATTCAGGCCACACCCTCCGGCAGATAAGGTCGGACTTCAGTTTGTCGCAGACAGAATTTGCCCGAAAAATCGGTCTTTCAACTGCTTACGTCAATCAGATCGAGAACAACAATAGACCGGTCACGGCATCGGTCCTTCTGACGATCAACCGGATATTTGGCGTTGACCTCGCAGCCTTCGAAAAGAACGACATGGACCGTGTCGTGCAGGATCTCGAGGAAGTTTTCGCCGACACACAGTTTCACAACTCGGCCGTGGGGCGGCAGGAGATCCAGGAACTTGTTTCCCGAGCGCCGGCTGTAACCCAGGCGATCATGGATCTCTACGGTGCACTGCGCAGCTATCACGACAGGGATGTTCTGGAAGACGACCTCGTTCATATGAGCGGCGCCGATGAAACGGCAGCAAGCGTCCGCAAATCCGCCTATGACGAAGTGCGCGATTTTTTCCATTACACCGACAACTATGTCGACACGATTGACCGCGCGGCGGAGAAACTCTCCTACGAAATCAGCCTCCATACCTGCGAAAGCAAGCTGGATCGACTGACCGGTTGGCTCAAGAAACGGTTCGACATTTCCGTCGAACAGGTGCCCGACTATCAGGGAATGCTTATCCGGCACCAGGACTATACGCGGAAAATCTCGATCTACCGCGCCGTGCCGCAGTCAACCAAGAGCTTCCTGCTCGGAACGGTGATCGCGGACCTGTGCGTGAAGGACCTGATCGCGGAAGAAGTCAAACGCGCGAATTTCAGAACGGGTTCTGCGCAGGGGATCGCAACGCTTGCGCTGCGCAACTATTTTGCCGGAGCGCTGCTCCTGCCCTACGACGATTTCCTGCGCACGGCAACGGAATGCCGGCACGACATTCAGCTTCTTTCCAACAGGATGGACGCCAGCATCGAAACGGTCTGTCACAGGTTGTCGACGCTCCAGCGCGCGGGTGCAAACGGCCTGCCGTTTTACTTCGTGAAGATCGACCGCGCCGGGAACGTCGTCAAACGCCACAGCGCGACCCGTTTCCAGTTCGCCCGGTTCGGCGGATCGTGTCCGCGTTGGAATGTGCATCAGGCCTTTGAGCAGAACTCGAACAAGTTCACCGCACAAATCGCGCAGATGCCAGACGGGATAGAGTATCTTTGCATTGCCACCAGCATCACCAAGCACCAGACCGATTACCGCACGGGTGAGCGCCGATATGCGCTTGGGATCGGTTGCGAACTCAAATACGCCGATGCGATCGTCTATGCCGACGGACTGGCGGTGAACGACGTGTCGACGCCGGAACCCATCGGCGTGAACTGCCGCATCTGCCCGCGCGACGATTGCGACCAGCGTGCCTTCCCGGCCATCGACAAGGAGCCCCTGATCGATCCGGCGCAACGCGGGATCGTTCCCTACCGCGTCAAGGCCGCCGGGTGATCCTGACCGCCATCCATCTTCGGATGGATTGTGCGCAAATTGGACCGGGTCTAGGGTCCTTAGCCAAGGATCCGCACCTTAGTTTCGCGCCGCCGCCCTCGACGCTGCCATAACCGCGCCTCGCGAAGGCAGGTTCAGCCGTTGCAGAATGGCGTGCACATGATCCTTCACGGTCGCAACGCTTATGCCGCAGGTCTCCGCAATGTCCCGATTGGACTTCCCATCGATCAACAACAGCGCGATTTCCTTCTGGCGTGGCGTGAGCGGTGCGAGAAACTCTGTATCAGACGGCGTTTCGAACACCGTGACCAGCGGAGCGCCGAGCGTGCGGCTGGCTTCCAGATCAATCCGCAGCCGTGAACCGCGCATCGAAAGCGCCGACAGCGTTTTGATCGTGCGCGGCGGGATCGGAGACTGCGGGCCCTTTTGCAAATCCTCCAACACCATGGCCAGGGCTTCCATCACTTCCGCATCGACAGGCATTGGAAAGGACCTCATATGAGCAATCTGCCTCTGAACATTGCAAACTTCTTTTTGGCAATGCAAGCCGGTCCCTCCGGTGCTGACCTGCTGGGTTCGATCTTTGCCGATGACGCGGTCTATACCGAACCCTTTTCCGGTCAGAGCGAGCCGCATCGTGGCCGCGAGGCCATCCTGGCAGCATTCGCGGCCAGCCGGAGCGAAGACTTCGATGATGCTGTGATCGACCTTGGGGCGGTCGAAATCGAAGGCGACAAGATTACGGTCAAATGGACCTGCTATTCCAGAGCCATTCCGGGCGGCAGCGGCAGCGGCACGAACGTCTTTACCCTGTCCGGTGGCAAGGTCGTGTCCCTGGTCACGACGCTTGATATGCCCTGATCGCCGCTCGCCCGCGTCATCTCATCCGTC
>JGI12316J15310_10000123_pt4 | contig 25655 bp, 17 predicted proteins | sample MarCyaLeptolynsp_FD_15310 | JGI IMG/M metagenome (IMG submission 15310)
GTGTTCTTTGAACAACCCAAGAAATCAGCAATTTCTAGCTGTGTTTTGCCACTATTCAATAACAATAAAATTAGAATTCTTTCTCTAATTTCTCCATTCTCTTCTGTTTTAAGAGCTTTTTGCAATTTTTCTTTTTGCTTTGGTGTTAGATGATTTTTTGCTGGCATATTTTCTATTATTTGCTTACTTGTTAATTCTTATTATACTAATTTAAGTGCGGGACAGCTTAAGACAACATTTAATGTCATTAGTCATTTGTCATTTGTCCCTTTTATTAATGACTAATGACGCTTACATCCCACGTAATGCAAGTCGTGGGATGAGCTTAACGGATTTGGTATTATTTACCTTGCAAAACCTTCTTAATAGTTGTTAGTAATTCGTTAGCAGTGTAGGGCTTATACAAAAACGTTTTGATACCCATCATGGCAGCTTCATTGAGCTTATCGCTGGTAGCGAGTCCACTAACAGCAATAATCTTGACTTGAGGATTAATTTTTTGCAAGCTGCGGATGGTAGTTGGTCCATTCATCCCAGGCATCATCATATCAATCAGAACAATACTGATTTCGGCTTGGTGTTCAGTATACAAAGCGATCGCCTCAATACCATCACTAGCAGTCATCACCCGGTATTTGTAAGTTTGCAGGGAAGTTTTTGTAATCTCCCGAATTGCTGCTTCATCATCCACCACCAGGACCAATTCTCTTTGTCCTATAGGTAACTCTAGCTCTTCTAGTGGCTGGATATCTGCCGCTTCTACTGCTGGCAAGTAAACTTTAAATTTTGTGCCTTGCCCGAGTTCGCTGTAAACATTGACAAAACCACCGTGACTTTTGATAATAGCCATTACTGTAGAAAGACCTAGTCCAGTACCTTGTCCCAGTTTTTTGGTAGTGAAAAACGGCTCAAAAATTCGATCTAAAATTTCCGGTGGGATACCTGCTCCAGTATCTGCTACGGTGAGCACAATATAAAGACCTACTTGGGCATCAAGATTTATCTTGGCATAATGCTCATCAATAGCTAGATTTTGCGCCGAAATCCTCAAAGTTCCACCATCAGTTAGGGCATCGCGAGCATTAACACAAAGATTCATAAATACTTGATGCAGTTGGGTTGCATCTCCAGAAACAGTCCACAAATCGGGGGGCATATTTGTCTTAATTTTGATCGATTTGGGAAAAGTTTCTTGGGCAATTTGCTTGATTTCACTAAGCAGATGTCTTACTTGTACAATAGTGCGATCGCCTTTAATCCCTCGGGCAAATGACACAACTTGCTTGACTAAATCTGCCCCTCGTTTAGTATTGTTTTCCAGAATCTCCAGCCACTGCTGAGAGCGCTCATCATCGGGAATACTGAGGGATAACAGTTGAACAGACATTAAAATGGGAGCTAGCACGTTGTTGAGGTCATGGGCAATACCCCCTGCCAAGGTACCGATACTCTCCATACGCTGAGCGCGGAGAAACTGTGCTTCGAGTTGCTTTTTCTCAGTGATATCGGTATTAACGATGAGGATTGATTGGGGTTGCTGCCGATAATTTTGCACCAGCGTCCATCGGCTTTCTACGGTAATCGCCTTGCCCTGTTTGGTTACTTGCTGTAACTCTCCATACCAATTACCTTCTATAGCAACAGTCTGCTGAATTTCTTTAAGTTGAGGTAGAGTTCCCTCTTTAGACAACAGCTGATGGGCATCATGATCAACTACTTCTTCTGAGTGCCAACCATACATCCGCTGAGCACCTTTATTCCAAAATAGGATTTGGTTGTGCAGATTGATGACTAAAATTCCATCTGTTGCTACATCCAGCAGTGCAGCTTGTTCGCGAATTTTTTCTTGAGCCTGCTTACGCTCAATGGCATAACGGATGGAACGCTCCAGCCATGGGGAATTGATTTGACTTTTGTCGAGGTAATCCGCTGCCCCGGCTTTCATTGCTTTAATGTCCACTTCCTGATCTCCTTGACCAGTCAGAAGAATGATCGGTCCTTGACAGCCACAGGCAACTGCTTCTTTTAATAGTTCGAGTCCATTACGTTCACCGAGACGATAATCAAACAAATAGACATCATATTGGTTGTGTTCAATCCTATCTAAAGCGGCATCATAGGTTGCCACCCATTCCACCTCAAAGGTGGTTGGGCTCTCAGCGAGTAAATCGCGAGTCAGGGTATAGTCATCCTCATCATCATCAACTAGCAGGACTTTTACCGGGCGGTTGTCCATGAGTGCCTCCACTCTATAAGCTCATTGACTGCTCTCCCTCCTCCGCTTCTCTAAAGGAGGGAGATTCTTAAGCTGTCCAGAAATGGACTCTTAAAGGCGTAGTCAATGCGCCCCTACTGACTCCTTCAAGACATAATCCTAAAGTTGTCGCTCCTTTTCTCAAGATATTTGCCGCACAATTGGTGTCAGCATTAATCAATAATCTGTCAATAATACTTCATCTAATAGGATATTAATGTGGCTCAAAGCTTTATTTTAAAGGGTTTCAGAGGACTTGTCACCCCTTGAGGGATTGATTCCTCCTAATCTATAAGAGCGGTAGTTCAACAATCTCAAACCAATATTTTCTCAAAGTTTTCATGACCTCAACCAAGGAACTAAAGGTCACCGGTTTAACGATGAAGGAATTAGCTCCTAGGTCGTAACTGCGATGGATGTCTTCTTCTGCCTTGGAAGTAGTCAGTACGACAACGGGAATATATCGCAGGTTGAGGTCAGCCTTGATTTCTTTGAGAGCCTCACGACCATCTTTCTTGGGCATATTGAGATCTAGCAGGATCAAACCTGGACGAGGGGAACTACTCAGCTGGGCATATTTGCCACGATGATGGAGATAATCCAGCAATTCCTCGCCATCACTGACGAAGCGTAGGTCGTTGGCTAAGCGACTTTCTGCTAAAGCTTCTTTTGCCAACATACAATCATCGGGGTCGTCATCTGCCATCAAAATCGTGACAGGGTGTCGGCGTCCTTTCACTCTCCACTCTCTCCTTGATCTTGTTTGAGCGGTAGCGTAACCATAAAGGTCGCTCCCTGCCCTGGTACACTTGTTGCTGTGATGCTGCCGCTGTGGCGTTCCACGATCTTACGACAGATGGCCAAACCAATACCCGTTCCTGGATATTCACTGCGACCATGCAAGCGTTGAAAGGCATTGAAAATGCGGTCAAGATATTTTTCCTCAAAACCAATGCCATTGTCTTTAACCAAGATTTGACAAAACTCTGCATTATTTGTAGCATCACTTGGCAACTGTTCCTGATTATGAGCAGGAAGGGCCGGATACTCCAGCGTCATGAGCTGTTGACTATAAATCTTGACAACTAGTTGCTCCTTTGCACTGTGAAATTTTAGCGCATTGCCGATGAGATTCTGTAGCAATTGGCGCATTTGCAGTGGATCTGCTTCTACAGTAGGCAAATCTTCTATTGCTATCTGAGCTCCTGTTTCTTGGATACGGATTTCTAAGTCGGATAAGACATTTTGCGCCACCAAAGTAAGATTGACTGGTATAAAGGGCTGGGTTTTGGTGGTTACTCGAGATAAGCTAAGTAAGTCATCGATGAGCACCTGCATCCTTTCTGCAGCATTCTGCATCCTTTCTAGATAGTCCTTTCCTTGGTCTGTGAGGGCTTCACTAAACTTGAATTTGAGCCGATCGCCAAATGCTTGGATTTTACGCAGAGGTTCTTGTAAATCATGGGAGGCAATATAGGCAAACTGCTGTAACTCAACATTAGAACGAGCTAGTTCTTGGCGCTGACGGGTTTCTCTTTCTAGAAGTTGGGCTTGGGCCAAAGCAATACCGATTTGATCTGCTATTTGTCGCAACAGTTCCGTTTCAAAATTGGTCCACTGCCTAGGACCAGAGCATTGATGGACAATTAATAAACCCCAGAGTTCTTGTTTCTGGAGAATAGGTACTACCAGGTTAGCTCTGACACCAAACTGTTGCAACATTTTGATATAGCAAACTTCCATATCAGCTTGTTCTATGTCAGTGATCACACCCACCCTTCCCTGAAGATATTGCTCCATGTACTCTTCTTCAAAGCAAGGGTCAATAATTTCTTTTCCTTGGATGATTAGGAAGGGTTGAACTACTGCTTCTGCCACTACTTTTCCCGAACCATCAAACCCTAACTGGAAGATTATCACTCGATCTGCCTGGAGAAATTTTTGCACTTCTGTTACAGTGGTGCGGAGAATTTCCTCTAGCTGTAAGGATTGGCGAATCTTAAGCGTCACTTCCGCAAACAATTGCGATCGCCGATTCTGACGCCTTAATTCGTTCTCCACTCGTTGGCGTTCCATCTCCATTAGATGAGCAGCAATAAACCTGCCGATACTTTGAGCCATTAATTCAATTATTTCTTGTTCATGAGGCTCAAAATTGCTGCTTTTTACTTGAGTTGAGGAAAAATTGAGGGTTCCGTAAACTTGACCATGGACAAATATGGGAGTACCAATATAAGACTCTAGTTTGAGATTTTGGTAGACTGGATGACCGCACATTGCGGCTATCTTGCCTACATGAGGGTAAGTTATCGTCTTTTTGTTTTGGACAACTGCGGCACAATAAGTATCTTTTAATTCAAACTCTAATCCAGGTACTAAAAATTCTAGTTCCGACTGGACAGAACGGATAATATAAGATGGTTTAACTGACTCTTGTAGCTCCACTGACTCCCGATCAATCACTTGACTGATAATGCCAGTTGATAGTCCAAAAATTTCACATCCGGTTTTCAGACAATCAGTAAACAGGGTGTCAAAATCTTGGTAATTAGTAGTGTTAATTCGATGCAGATGTTTGAGGTTGATACTGAAACTTTCCAGTGTCCTAGACTTTTGACGTAGTACTTCATCTGCTTGTTTTTGAGCAGTAATGTCCCTGCCCACTGACTGGAACTCAACCAATTTACCCTGCTTATTAAAGATGGCGCGATCAATCCACTGGTGAGTACGGAACTCGCCGTTGGGTATAATGGCATAGTGTTCAATGATTCCCACAGGGTTTGCCCAAGTTAGAGAAGCCAGATGTTTTTCTATCCTTTCGTGTTCTTCTTTGGGAATCATGTGGAAAAATACTTCCCCGATTAGCTCCTCGTAAGGTTTACCAAAATAGCGACAGTAGGTATGGTTGACGAAAGTTAGCTTGCCGTTAGGGGAAAAACGACAAATTAGCTCCGTTTGATCTTCAACAATGGCACGATAGCGAGACTCACTCTTTTGCAGTGCTTCTTCTGCCTGCTTTTGCTCAGTAATGTCAATCCAATAGCCGACAATCTCTAAGGGTTCACCATTAGCATCTCGTACCAACTTTAATTCGTCCCGTAACCACCGATAAGTGCCGTCTTTGTGGAGGAAGCGATATTTATGGGTGTGATGTCCCTGCTCAAACAAATTCTTTACTTTTGCAAAGACGCGAGGTGTATCTTCTGGATGGATATGTTGAGCCCAGAATTGGGAATCCTCTAGAAATTCTCTGCTTTCATAACCGAGCATTAAGCTAACATTATTGCTGATGAAGGTAGCGCCGTAATCTCCTGAGGTTAGGCAAGAGTAGATTACCGCAGGACTAGAAATTACTAGGTGGCGCAGCTGTTGTTGAGTCACCTGCAACTGTTCTTGGATTTGTTTACTCTCAGTAACATCGCGAGCGATCGCATAAACTAAACCTTCCTCTACTAAAGGAAAGGCATCCCATGACAACCACTTATAGGAACCATCTTGACAGCGATAGCGGTTCTCAAACTCAATAGTCGGTACGTTGGTGCCAAGCTTTTCTAATTCAGCCAAAGTTGTTGCTTGATCTTCAGGATGCACAAAATCAAGGAAAGGTTTGGAGAGGAGTACATTTGCTGGATACAAGAGGGTTTTTTCAAAAGCTGGATTCACGCGCTTGAAATAGCCATCTAAGCCAGCGATACAGAACATATCTGGAGAGAAGTGAAAGAAGCGCTCAAGTTCTTCATATAAACGCTTGCACTCAGAACCATTTTCCAAGAAATTTACTATTTCTTGTTCCTTGATGTGCAGCTTTGACTCCAACTGCTGGTTGTATTGTTGCGCTTGAGCTAAATCTGTCAAGTTCCGTCGTAGCTCCAGTTTGGTGATTACCTGGTGACTTAATGCTTGTAATACTTCCAACTGGGTAGGATTAAGTTCCCGTGGTACATAGTCCATCACGCAGATTGTTCCCAATGGGTATCCCTGAGGGGAAATTAGGGGTGCGCCTGCGTAAAATCGCACATGGGGTTCACTGATAACGAGAGGGTTAGTAGCAACACTCTCTTCAGCTAGAGTATCTGGGATGATAAGTACTTCATTTTTAAGGATAGTCTGGCTACAGAAAGAAGTTTCTCGGGGAGTTTCCCTGACGGTGAAGCCTACTTTTGATTTAAACCACTGACGATTGCTGTCTATCAATGTGATTAGGGCAATTGGGGTTTGGCAAACCTTTGCTGCTAAACTTGTGAGTTGATCAAATTCTTCTTCAGGAGCAGTATCGAGAATTTTATACCGGCGTAAAGCCTCAAGCCTTGCTGTTTCACAATCAGGCAGAGTGAATTCCATAATATTGAAATATATAATCTTATATTATTAACTTGTATTACTTTATTCGATAGTGATAAATGTGAGATCATGAAGTTCCTGCTACATGCCAATCTCTATCAAATTTTTAAATAGTACTTGACTTTCTTCAGCAAAACTTCATATTAAGCTTAGGGGAATGCAATTAACCTCACAGATATCCAAAGCTAATCTTACTGAAAAGCAGGATTAATCATAGAGTTTTTATGGCGATGGGAAGCAACATTACTGGCGCACCACCCCCAATGAAGGGAAAAAACAAATTAAACTCTCTTCCCTATTGCAAGAGTGCCTATTGCCTATTGCCTTGTTTATTCAAAACATTTTGCAGAATATGAAAGATTGGACCCACGGCTACGTTGCAGATGTCAGCTACGACTATAGTTTCTTTCCTGAATTGGCACCAATCAACATTGTTTTCAATGTTCTGGACAAGAGCTTTTTCCCTCCTTCTCTAGAAAAATTCACCTACTGTGAGTTGGGTTGTGGTCAAGGATTTACAACTAACATACTGGCTGCAACTCACCCCCAAGGAGAATTCTGGGGTGTAGATTTTAATCCCACCCACGCGGCGGAAGCTCAACGCTTGGCACAGGCAGCTCAACTCCAAAACATACACTTTTGTGATCAAAGTTTTGCCGAGTTTCTCCAGGCAGATACACCAAAATTTGACTACATTACATTGCATGGTGTCTATTCCTGGATTGGTGATGAAAACAGACAGATTATTGTCGAGTTACTGCGGCGAAAATTGAAGTGTGGCGGAGCTGTTTATCTTAGCTACAACACGCTACCAGGTTGGTCAGCAGTAATGCCTCTCAGGGATCTTATGGTGCAGTATACTGGAGGCTCTGCTGATTCAACTGTTGAGAAGGTAGAAAAAGGTCTGTCTTTTGCTAAGCAACTTCAAGGAGTTAAGGCGAGGTATTTTCTCGAGAATCCTACGGTTAAGTATGACCTTAGTGAAATGCAAGGGGATTCTCGCAATTACTTAGCCCATGAGTATTTTAGTCGTCACTGGCAACCCCTTTATCATTCTGAGGTTGTGCAGCAATTAGCTGATGCTAAACTGACATTTACCACTTCAGCAGACATTGATGACCAGTTCCATAATCTTAAACTGAATGAGGAACAATTAGACTTACTTGCGGGTATTACTGATGCAACCTTGCGTGAAACAATCCGTGACTTTTTGTTTAACTGCCGATTTCGTAGAGATCTTTTTGTCAAAGGTCCGATTAAACTCAATACTTTAGAACAAGTGGAATTGCTGAGCAATTGTCGCTTTGCTTTAGTCGTACTTCCTGAAGAAATTGAGTACGAAATTGAACTTGTTGGTCATCCCATTAAGCTTGATGAAACTATTTATCAGCCCCTAGTTGCTGCCTTAGCTGATTGTCCCCAAACACTCCGGGAGTTGATGCGGCAACCGTCTTTAACCAAGTTGGATTTTTCTGCTATTCTCCAAGCACTTAAGATTCTTATCACTACTTACAGTGTGGTTCCAGCGCTATCGGAGGCAGAGGAAGAGCAACGCAAGCAAGCTGTAGCCGGACTCAACGCAGCCATACTCAAGCGTGCTCGATTTGGTGCAGATACCCAGATCCTCGCCTCACCCATCACTGGCGGTGGTATTGATATCAGCCGTTCTGAGCAACTCTTTCTCTTGGCTCATATGCGTCAAGTGGATCCTGTTCAATTTATTTGGAATATTCTACAAGTCCAAGGTGAAAAGTTGATCAAAGACGGAAAAGTCTTAGATTCCCCTGAAGAAAATCAAGCTGAGTTGAGAATACAAGCGCAACAATTTACTGATTTACGTCTACCCCTATTGGAGCGTTTAGGTCTTTTTTAAGTGATAAGTAATAAGTAATAAATAATAAGTAATGAGTAATGAGTAATAATTAACGAGAGGAGTAGGTTGGGTTAGCGATAGCGTAACCCAACACAAATGTTCTTGGGCATTATTACAAAACTATCTTTTGACCCAATTCATGACGCAAATCAATTACTGGTCTTTCTCTATAAAGACTATCAGCACAAACGTCAAATAGGTTGGGTTAAAGATATTTATTTTGCCCACCCTACAAAATTTGCGATCGCACTAACAAAAGTCAACAGTGGTTTGAGCACTAGCTATTCAGCTAACCCGGATTTTATGGTAAATTGCACGCATTACAACCACATACTGATACCCCTGATGGTGCAGCTGGGTATTCATTCGTCCACTGACCATTCCAACCACCATAGTTAGCACAGGTTGCATTACAGATAAGAGGAGCAGCATAGTTATTAGGAATTTGCTGAGACGCCTGACGATCGCAATCGCAAGGATAGTCCTCCCGAGCCTCGGTTCTAATTGTATCCTTCATGGCATTGAGCCAGTCACGAGATTGCTCGTTTAACTTGAACATCCTCGGATCGTTATCCTCTATGAGACGATGCATATCGGCATAAAGCGGGAAGGAGTTATCAAGGGTATCAAATACAGTGGGACGAGTTGCCATAAGATACTGAGGAGTACCACTTCCATCAGGTCCAATACTCGCGATCATGGTTTGGGAAGCTGCCATCACGTTTGCTAATTCTACAGCAAGATCTCGTGTCCCCCTGTCATTTGTTGTTGGATTGATGGCGATCACATCGGCATAGAAAACGGCTGGATAGGATTCATCATCCTGGGATAATGGCATCACCTTGAAACCAATATTTTCCCGCGTCTGTTCACTCATTACTGACATCGATTCTGTATAACCAACAAATGCGCGTCCCCAACCATCACTAAACCACTGTCCACGATCGTATGACTTGATCTCATAAAAAGGGTCTGAATCTGTGCCATTTTCGTAGCTTGCCATGGCTAGCAATTCTTGCATATTGTCGATCGCATTGTCGTCCAATTCCCCTGAGTTCCAAGGTAACGGGAAGGGATATTCTCCATTGAGACTATGAGCGATATCCAGATAAAGAGATGCATTCGTGGTGCCACCGGACATATCGAGCATCAACCCTCGGCGATCAGGAGGAATCTCGCTAGTATAGGTGCAACTACCCAAGGTATCGTTAATTTGATCTAGGTTCGTTGCATTAGCGATCGCCGAATCATTTTTTTGATAGAACAGAACATTGGCACAGCCAAGTTGAGGGATGGCGTAATATGTTCCATCTTGCTGAACTCCATCTATCGCGTAGTCAACAAAATCATTCAAGTTTTCGATTTCACTGGCTTGTATGGGTTCGAGCCAATTTTGACTGTTAAAGTAGTCAAAAAATAAAGCATCGAAAACGTAAACATCTGCATTCTCAGGAGGATCATAATAGTAACCACCATCCCAATCCTCGTCAGGAATATCAGAGATAAACGTCAAGGAAATTTCTGGGTGAACTTGGTTCCATTCAGTCCGGATAGCTGTTTTAAATTGCTCGAGCCGAGGAACGTAAGGATAGAGTCCAACAGTTAACTCTGTCGTATCAGCCAATGCCGCTCCTGTTACTGACATCAACATGGTCAAGAGTAAAGCCAGCATCAAGCCGAAATTGAGGAATTTTTTCATCGAAATTAACCTCTTTTTTTATGCTTCAACATAAAATTTAGTCTGCCACATTTTATCGATTAAAACCAATGAATTATCATAATTCTGGACCCTAGCTGTCACAATCGGTATTTTCGTAATTTTCAACAGCAACACAGTAACTTTTGATACAATAATTTTCAAAAGCCTTTTGTCTTGAGGTTTCTGGTATTCGATGCGGAAACCTAAGCTAGATTCGTGCCAGGGTTAAACTAAAGAAGGAGCAAGTAGAAATCTACAGACAACCTTGCTCCTGCGTACATAATAGTTGTTGAGCTAGGGAAAAACTGATTTATAATGCTCTACTTCTGGAAATGGATCGTAGTAGCAATGCAATAACTTTTTCCACTCTTGATATTGGGAGGAGCGCCGAAAACCCTCCGTGTGATCCTCAATTGTTTCCCACTTGACTAGAAGGATGTATCGAGAAGGTTTCTCAACACATTGCTTTAACTCATGTTCAATATAACCTTTCCTGGAAGAAATGAGGGATTGAGCTTTGGCAAAAGCAGCTTGAAAATTACTTTCTTGTCCTGGTATTACATCGAGTATTGCCACCTCTAGAATCATAGGATAATCAAAAGATACGCAGCTAAGTGTACTTTTTTCCAGTGTTTAGATTATTCTGACTCCTGGCTCCTGACTCCTGATGCCTCTAATTGAGCCTCCAATTCAGCAATTCGTGCTTGCAGAGGTTCAACCATCGCAGCAACTTCTGCCTCAGAATATTTGATGGGGATATATTTTGGACAATTCCAATCCCAAGCTTCTACATAAATCAAAATCCCTCGTTGTGCCTGGGATTCATCACCAGGTACTCTTAATTCTTCTATTAACTGAGGATCATCGTAAATAACCCTCCCTCGTCCCCAAATCTTTAAACGGCGACGGTTAGCATAATCCATTAAAAATAGGAAAACTCGGTCATCTACTGACAAATTACCAATGGTGAGATACTGACAGTTACCTGCAAAATCAGCAAAACCAAGAGTCTTCTCATCGAGAATTTTGAGAAAACCGGGAGAACCTCCCCGAAACTGGATATAGGGCCAGCCGTTTTCATTACTCGTACCAAGATAGAAGCTATCACGGGCTTTGATAAACTCTTCTAAGCGAGGAATAATTGTGTCATTATCAGGTCCACTTTCCTCCATTCGAGCATACATTTCACGGGAACCATAGCGGTCTTGAAATGCTTTGACGGATGGGGTAAAAGCAATTTGAGTAAACTTGCGTGGCATTTAAATTTTCCTATCTTAAAAAAAAGATGTTCAGGAAGAATTGAAACAGGTAATAAGAAAGATATGAATTAATGTAAAGTATATTCCTGTAGTAGCTTGCTTCCTCTGTTTAGTATTGCTAAATTATAATCCTATCCCCTCGACTCATCAAATAGGTTAGAATCATATGCCCAATACATCTTCAAGGTTTAAATTTCTCCGCTGTCTAGTTTTGTGTTTAGGGTTTGCAACTGGTCCTGGTAATGTGATGGCTCAAATTGTCACCCTAGAGTCTAGTGAGTTCAATGACACCTCAGATGCAAATCTAGTTGAAGATGCAGGTGAGAAGTTTGCCGAGATAGATGGCTCCTTTGTTGGTGAGAGCAGTAAGCAAGAGATTCGTGAGAGTCTTGGTATTGCTAAACCAAGGCAACTAACCTTTGAGTTCCTCTCTGGTGACAACTCCAATCAAGCTGGCGATAAAACTGCCGCTGCTCTAACTGATGATGGGGATGAGGTTTATAATGTCTTTGCTCAGGCTAAGCGCGGTAAGAGGAAGAGGGCGAAGGGATACAAGAAGTTCAAGAGAGCTAAGAAGGGCAAGGGATACTGTCATGTCTTCTTCCAGGGAGCCGTTACTAGAGGTGCAGAATTTAAAGCAGTGGGAGACTTTAGCTCTGCAACCTTGATTCAAATTTTCGATGACGAAGCTGACTACCATTCTGGTGGCTATGTTATCCAAACCATCAAGTATTCTAGCTCCTCTGCTCAATCTATCTCTGTGGGAGATCAACTGGGTAGTCTAACTATCAAGAATTATCAGACGAGAGAACTAACTTTCCAGTACCTCTCTCCTGGTGACTCTGACTACAGTGATATCGTTACTAGTCAGAGTGGAGAATATAGCATTGTTGGTATACCCGATAATGACGACGAGGCTTATATTGTCATTTCTGATGCCAAGGGTGGTAAAAGGTGCAAAAGGTTTAAGAAATACAAGAAGTTCAAGAGGTTCAAGAGGTTCAAGAGGTTCAAGAGGGGTAGCAGTATCCCCTTTGAGCAAACCACTACTACCAATAGTCAATCTACCTCGGCAAGTGATTCTCGCTCCGAAACCTTGATTCAAGTCTTGGAAGATGAGAATCAACCCATCTTTCCTGATGTCAGGAGGAACTACTGGGCAAGCAACTTTATCTATCGGCTAGCGTCGATTAAGGTGATTGAAGGGTTCCCAGGAGACAACTTCCAGCCTAATGCCAACCTAACGCAAGCGCAGTTCGCTACGATTGTTAGCAAGGCATTTAATGTACCCTCAGTGAGAAATGTCGTTCCTATTGGCAATCTCTCCAGGAACTATTGGGCTTATAATTCTATCCAGAAAGCTCACTCAATGGGCTTTATCGATATCACCAACAACAGCTTCAATCCTGACCGGTATTTGACAAAGTTGGATGTGCTAGTTGCGATCGCTAAAGGACTAAACTATACCCAGTTATCCTCGAATAGGAGCGTCAACGACATCCTCAACATCTTTAGTGATGGCAACACTATTCCCACTCAGTACCGTGGCTACATTGCCACACTAGTTGAGAAAGGCGTTCTCGTGAACTATCCTAATCCCAGAACCCTCAATCTCACCCAAGTCATCTCACGAGCTGAAGCCAGCGCTTTGGTGTATCAGGCATTAGTTAGTCTAGGACAAATTGATAGCATTAGCTCTAGCTACATTGTTAATTAGGGCGTTAATTAGGGCGTGCTGATGAAGGCAAATTTAGAATTTATAATTTACGTCTAATGTGAATTAAATTGTACATATTGTAGGGGCGGGTTTAGTAATAATCTAGACCATTTGACCGGAATATTCCGATCAAAACCCGCCCAATGCCATCCCCAGGTTATTGTTTGGGCGAGTTTTGTATTAAGATTGTCGCCAAATGCTCTTTTCGGTGACCCTAAACCCGCCCCTACGGCAATTAATGTTGTATGTTTTAGGCATCTAATTCACATTATGCGTAATTCTAAATTCTAAATTCTAAATTCTAAATTCTTCCCGATGTCTAACTTTGTCGTTCAGGTTTATAAAAATGCCAATTCAAATAAAGCCCCAACCATCAACTTGCCCGCAAATTTACCGCAGCAGGAGCTAATCAATCCGGAGCTGATTAAAACTGCTCAAGGTTTGTTTGAGGCTAACGGAGTTCTACTCATAAATCACTTATTCTCGCAAGACTTAATCGCCAGTTTATATCAGTCATTTGTAGAGCGCTACAAACCCTATTTTGCAGATAAATACTATGCTAATGCCTTGGAAGTCGGTGACAAGCGCAGAATGCTCACCATTGATTTCCAGGAACCCTTCAACAATTGTGAGCTTTACGGCAACCCATTGTTGCTGTACTTAATGAGGGAGTTATTGGGAAGCGGATTTGTCCTCGGTAGTTTTGGAGCAGTTATTTCCCTTCCCGGTGCTGAGCATCAGCATATTCATCGAGATCATCCATCCCTGTTTGAAGATGAAGAACTAGATATCCAAATTCCCAGTTTTGCTATCACGGTGGTAGTGCCTCTAATTGATTTAACCCCGGCGACAGGCTCGACTAGAGTTTGGAAAGGCTCTCATAGAATTCCTGATTCCAAAAGTCTTGATGCTCAAGACTCATTCGTCCCTTTTTTGCCCATTGGTTCTTGTTATCTCATGGATTATCAGCTTTTACATGGAGGTACTCCCAATGTCTCTAATCTGGTAAGACCAATTCTTTATCTCAATTATTATCGATATTGGTTTCAAGAAGCAGTTAACTACGAGAAGCAAGCGAGAATTTCGATTACCAAACAGGAATATAAAAAGATACCCGAACCCTATAAATTTTTATTTGAACGGGTTAAAGAGTCTCACGAATTTAGCTATCACTTAAGATTCAAAGCTGCTGATAAGAAAACTACCAACGATTTTGGAGCATTAACCTCAGCTGAGCAAGTTCAAAAGTTAGGGGAACTAGCAAAAACTGCTTTGGTGAGTTATGGACTCAAAGAGGCTCAAATCAAATTAATTACCCATGGTGATAACACGGTTTTTTCCGTTGCTGTACCCGATACATTCCTCGAAAAACCAGATAATAGTCCCTATCTAGCCAACCGTTTGATCTTAAGAATCCATCGGGCTAACTATCTATCCATTGAGGCTATTGCATCAGAATTACGCTGGCTCCAATACCTATGTCACGATACCAAACTTCCTGTTCCTGAGCCAATACCCACGTTAGAGGGTCAACTTTACACTTTAGCTGATGCTCCAGGGATTTGTGAGCCACGGGTTTGTTCTTTAACTAAATGCTTGCATGGACAACCTCTAGATACAACCAGTCAGGTGGAGATGGAAGAGGTTGGTCGGTTAATGGGAAAATTACATAACTATGCAGCACATTGGTCGATACCGAAAAATTTTACTAGACCTTATTGGAACTGGAACGGTTTATTTGGGGAGCGAGCTGGCTACAGCAACAATGGAGCTGGGGTATGGGAGCTGACACCACAGCCCTATCGCAGCTTTTTCAAGGATGTTAGTGAACAGGTAAAGGGGATTATGGCATCCCTAGGAGAGGAAGCAGACCAGTTTGGTATAATTCATGGGGATTTTTGGTCAGGTAATCTGCTGGTGTTTGACCAAGAAATCTGCCCTATTGACTTCGCTGACTGCGGTTTTGGCTATTGGGGATATGAGCTGGCAAGATTTTTGATTGACTTCCCCAGGGATCAGGATTTTTCATTGTGTCTAGATAAATTGTTATCTGGTTATACTCAAATTCGAGCATTTCCAGAACAACAGTTACCCCACATTCGCACCTTTGTTGCAGCTCACTATGTCACCTTAGCTCTATGGCGAATCAATCGAGCCCAAGAGCATCCTTCCTTTCGTTCTAGGTTAGAAGAAGATTTGCAGGAAACTGTGGAAGACGTGGAAGCTTTGTTATAAAAGGTGACCCTAAACTAGCCCCTACAATATGTACAATTTAATTCACATTAGACTTAAATTCTAAATTCTTCTTCGGTTTGGCAAGCTTGTGTAAGCGACTACTATTCTCCCTGTAGCAATTAAGGTTAATGCTGATGGAATCAGCGGTATCCAACCCCCTTTAGTGAAAACAAACCAACAGCATCCATATAAAACCAAGACAGAGATACTGAATGCTAATCCTTGGTCTAGAGAAGCTGGTAAGCGCCAAACAATTACTCCACCTGCTAATGACCAAAACCAGATCCAGAGGCAATCCCCCCACTGGGGCCACCACCATAACAGGGGTCGATTATCTTCAACAGCACTAAGAATCTGACTAACAGCATGGGCATGGATATACAACCCTCGCATTTTGCCGTAGGGTGTACCGTGATCATCTTGGATACTGGCAGCTGTAACCCCAATAAGAACAACTCGATCCTTAACCAAAGCAGGGTTAAAATTATCATTAGTGAGAACATCTCTAACCGTTACTTGCTTAGCAATATCGGGGCTGTTGCGGTAATTGAGCAACAGTTGATTTCCTCTTGCATCTAAGTTTTGATACCCCCCACTATTACTCTGCAAACGTTTGATAATAATAGAGTCAAACTTCCAGTTTTTGTCTGTTGTTTCTCCGGGAATTCCCTTAGTTTTGAGGTATCGGTACGCCAAATGCAAGCTAAAAGAGTAGGGCGTACTACAGTGAGATATGGCATTGGTAGTGCGGGATAAAAGATAGCGACGGACAGTATAATCTCGATTATGGGGTTGTCTGTCATCGTATAGGTCAGCAAAACCCACTTGTTCTGGTGAGAGCTGAGGCGGTGGCTCAATACTCTTTGTTTGATTGCCACCTAATGCGCAGACACCAATTAGGTTTTTATTTTGCTTGAGCTGGGTAACTAGTGCTTGATAACCTGTTTTTACAGGCTGATCTCGAACAATGTCCAAGCCAATAACTGAGGGTTGGTACTGCTGCAATTTGTCTAAAAGCTGGGCTAAAATCTTATCTGGTAAAGGATGACCATACCCATCTCCACTGATATCTCTTTCATCTGCACCAATAATTAAAAGACGCTTATCTGGTTCTTCAATTGGTCGTCTTCGCATTAAATGGTCGAATGCTTGTAGCTCCCATGTCTGGATTAACCCTAGCGATCGCACTACCATCACCAAGCCTGTAACGACTATACTAGTGAGGCAAATTCTTAACAACTTGGGTCGAGACAAAGGAAGAGATTGAGGTTGCTGTGGCTCTGATCGAATCTCCTCTACTGGAGTTACAGCTGGTTGAAGCAACTCCTCCCAAGTCGGTGGCATCTCCGCCGGATTCTGACAAATCACCGGTAACCAAGTAGCACCAGGCAACTCCTGAAACTCTTCCAAACTCTCTTGTGCTCGCCGCACCGCACTATACAGAGGCTGCCCTTGGGCATATTCACTCAAAAACTCCTTTAAAAACGATTGTGCTACTTGATCTGGCACCGCCTCCTGCATGACAATGACTACTGGTATCTGCAAATTGGCTAGCTGTTTTGCTAATCCCAACCCATCACAAGAGTTGAAAATGGCGATTTTTAATCCTTGATGAATCGCTGCTTTTAAAGCGTGCTTAAACTGGTCAATGGTTAAACTTTCCTGGTCATTGAGATAAATCCGACCTGTATCACTCTCCGTCTGACTATGACCAGCAAAAAAGAAAATATCCCAGCCATTTTTGTCCCGTAGCTTTCTAATTAGCTCTTGAGCTTGAGGTTGCTCTAAAAATACTGCCTCTGCCCCCTCTAAACCCAGAATTGCCTCCTGATCCGGTTGCAGATTCAGGTTATTGCTATCTCCCAAAACTGCCAAAATGCGGACTTGGTTTGGCTGAGAAACTGATCCTTGCCATAGTTCTGGACGTTCAAATTCTGGCAAACTAAAGCTGATACCCACATGAGGGTGCTGCTCCAATAAATCCCAGACATGCCAAGGTAACTTCCAAAGTTGGGCATCTCTAGCTTTAATCACTAAGCGAATTTCATCGGCATTATTAGCAAATTCCTTCCCCAATCTCTCTCTAATTCTTTGCCAGTTCTCATCAGCCGAGGTTTGTAACCAAGTTTTCATATTGTCTTCCAAGACTTGAACCCATTGGCGACAAGCATCCACATCTTCCCTTGTAGAACGCTGAATAGTTAGGCTGGGAGCAATTTCCCAATCTTCGTCATTGCTGCGGTGTGATTGCTGCTTATGGCGAGACAGGGTTCTGAGACTACGAAAACGAGTTTGCCAAGCGATGTAGAAAGCTTCAATACCTGGGTTAGGCGGTAGCTTACCTTCGAGTTCTGCTGAGGGTAAAGCTTGATGGTGCCAGACTTGCAGTGAGACATTAAATCCTTGGTGAAAATCACCAGGTCCTATCTTTAAAACTGCTACCCTACCCATCGTTTGTGGAACTTTGATCAAACTGTCCATAAAGTTAACGGAGCAAACTGTCCATAAAGTTAACGGAGCTTCGTTAACAAAAGGTTGGACTGCTGATAGTTAACCCAATAGAATAGGAGTGTTCTGCGGAAATTTAGAGAAAAGATTAACAATTTTTAATATTTGAATATAGCGTTTCTCATTTAGATTGGGAATTGGGAATTGGGAATTGGGAATAGAAGATTGGAATAGTATCATTGTGACACGACTAAAACTGTAGGTTGGTTAACCCAACATTCGTGTTACTGGCGTTAGGTTACGAAGAAAGCTAACCCAACTTACACCTAAAACCTAACACCTTCTCTCAAGCAATAAAATCCTCAGTAACACTAACATCATCAAGCCCCACTCTAACCCGGAAACGAGTTCCTGGTGGAGGACTAAAACGCCCCTCCAGAGATTTATCCTTACCTTGTTCTTGCTCATCACTTCTAGCTTCTACTTGCAGCATGATTTCCCCTGAAGCTGAAAGTACAGTTAGTTTAAGATGAGGGGGTAGGTTAGGAAGTTTGCCTGCTGGCTGCACTTGCAAAAATACACCTATTCTGCCATCCGCTCTGGGCATAATTGCCACAATCAGGACAACTGTATGACTTCCCAATTGCATACCCAGATCAATCAACCTCGCCTTTCTCACCCCGGCTTTCGGATTACCTGGATCAATTTTCCCTAAACTTAAAGCTGCTTGCCAGCGAGTTTCCTCCTCCCGAGCATTGTGCAACAATTCCTCCAAAGCCGCGATCGCTTCTGGACGATGATCGCCAATTTCCCCTAAGACACCAGCTGCTTGATAACGGATTTGCTCTGGTTGATCCGGTTGCAAAAGACGAATCACTGGGGTAATGGTTTCTAGGGTAGCAGTCTCAGGCGAACCTGTTGGCCCGCGCACTGGACTTAGCTCCAAGGGAACCAAAAGCGTCTCCACTGCCTGCCAGCCTGACTCAACTACCTCCGCTACTCCCTCTAACCATTGCCTTAAGCTCACTGGTATCTGACTGGGAGCAGTAACCCGAGATTGTCTCAACCGCTGCTCGTATAGTTGCTGTCTCCATTGCTCATCTGCCAGCAAAGCCGCCCACTGCTCAAAAGGAACTGTCAAGCGTGGGGAATAAGGAGTTGGCTTACTCAGCTGCGTCAATAACTGCTCTGCTTGCTGAGCTCCTAAATTTGGTAGAGGTGCAACTGTTGGTTTTTCCTCTGGGCAAACTTCTCTGCCTACCCACAGAACATTGAGGCTTTCAATCAAATCCTGACTATCTAGAGAGTAAGTACGCTGGAGTTTATCTTCCCTACCTTGCTTAAGCTTTTGGTAGGTAGTAAAACCCCTGACTCGCATCCAATCCTCATCCCCTTCCAAATTCATCTGCACTGCTAGATAATAGTCAGCTGCCCAACTAGGAATATCCAGCCATTCACTAGGCACACAGAGTTGTTCTAAATCAGTAGTTTCGCTGGGAATCAGAACCAATCGCGTATCACCTAACTCAACAGCACAACCATTGACTACTTCCCAGATACTAGGGTTAGCATCATTAGTAGGCCAAATTGAGAGTTTCTCTTCCTGTAAATCCGGTTCTTCTTGGAGCCACTCAACAAAACCATGCAAACATAGATAGTTGACATAGGCTCTCCAACGGGCAACATCATTAGAGTAGTTATGTACCTGCTGCCATGCTTGAGCCTGAGCCTGTGGTGATAACTCCAACCATAACTGTTTCGGATAAGTAGTAATTAATTTATCTAAACTGAACATTGCCCAATTTCCTCCCCTACACTCAATTGCTTGATTGATTATTAGTTAGCCATCTTGCGATTACCCGAGCCACTTTGTTTTGTTCTCGTTTCTGCTCTAGAGATATATTGATTGTGGTGCTCACCCATTTAAGTAGATAAGCTAGTAACTGATTTTCTGCCTCGGTTACTTTTTGCTTCACCTCATTCTGCTTAATCTTCATCTGTCTAGCTATTTGAGCTTTATCCTTGATTTGATGGAAATGCCAAATGCGCAGGATTTCACTACTGCTAGAAAGTAGATGCTTGTCAAAACCAGTCCGCATCACTGATTCTATGTGATCTTGATAATGCTGTTTTAACCACTTGTCGATATATTCATTGACATTTTGCAGCTGCATCAAATCAACTTTTAAACGGTCTTTTAAGCACACTGCTGCCGACTTGAGCAGTTTTCTTTGCAATCTTGTACAGCGGCGATTAATTGTCGCCTGATTTAAACCAAGTTGCTTAGCAATACTGGGTTCACTCAGCTCCAGTCCATAGCGGAGTAGCAGCATTTTTTGGTTTTCCTGGTTTTGTTTTAATTCTTCTAACTCATTGAGTAGAACCTGATTAATTCCCTCAACATAATCTTGCATTTTTTTGGTAGATATTTCTGCTTCTATTGCCAACCAAGGCTCTGAGCTTAAGCCTTCATCCCAATGGCTAGACTCCAGAAAATAGGTCTCGATATTTTCCCCAAAATATAAAATTTGGGGAGATGACTGTAAGGCTCTAATACAAGTCTGGATTAACTGCTCAAACTGCTCAATACTGATGGAGAAGTGATGAATACTGCAGTAATCCCTTGCTTCTTGGTACTTAGCCAGAGTTGGTTTGAGCCAGCCTTTTGGAGATTTACTATAAACCTCAAATAAGCAATTCTTGGCAGTCAGATAACGAACAATATTTCCTGGCTTGATGCCCAGAGTTTTCAGTCCTTGTTCTAAGTCACGTTTGCTAGCTTGTTTCAAAGAGTACCAAGGAGAGTACTTGCCTTGTCCAGTTTCTCGATTGAAAATATCTCGAATCTTGCTAACTAGCTCGAATTTAAAATGCTCACCCAAAGAATATTTTTGATTTTTGTATCTTTGGTAAATTAGCGAAATAGCTTTTGGATCATTAGTGAGGCATTTAGCGATGTGTAGATAATGCTCCCAAGTATTTTGGGGATTTTGGAAATCTCTAAAGGCTTCAAATCTGTCCTTTACCGCTTTATAGAGCGGGGTTTCTAAGTAAGCCGTCAAATGCCACTTAGCCATTTCTTTTTGGTATTTTGGCTTAGTTTCATTTTGATAAACTTCCAAAAATTCTTGTACTAGATAATGAGCATTTTCCGCTTGACACATCTGCAAAAACTGGTCATTGTATTCTTGATACAAACTGATATTGCGTTTCAAGGCAGGTTCAGGTCGCCACTTGAAGAAGCGGATGTGTCCTTGATTATTTTCCACAGGGGTAAGGAATGTAAAAAATTGTTCAATGAAATTCCGTGGCGGTATTTTCTGATACATCACTTAGCTCCTGTCCCTGAATCACCATCATTTTAAATGGATGCTAACCTCCCCTGACTCGGACGAGCAGTCAGTGCCGATTCCAATAACTCCAAGACTCCCTCTGGTACAATTTCTTGCAACATCAGCAACATCCGTTCACCCAGTTCTCTTTCCCCTGGATCTATGCCTGTTGCCATCACTGCTTTAATCCGGGGCATTGCCACTTGCTCTACCAAATGAATTAGACTACTCAGACAATGGTTGAACTGTTTTTGTGTCAGTGGGGCATCTCCAAGAGGGAATTCAATCACTGCTCGAACTTCCCCATCAATTAAATCAGATTCCCACTGCAACATCTTTGTATTCCAAGATAAAGCCAGGAGTCTACGGAAAATTGATTCTTGATGCTGGTTTTCTTGAACATCACCAAGCAACCGAGGGGCATAAAGTTGGAGGAATTTCCCATCTTCGTGCAATTGAATAACAATCACAAATTGTTCAACATTATCAGCCTCAACACTAGTCAACACCCGAAAATTATCCTCATCGACTATATACTTCCAGTGGTGGTTGTCGAGGAACTTTGCAATCTGTCTAGTCGTAGTTGCCATGACACTCAATCCTAGCTTGTTATACTACCCTATTGGCTCAACCTCGAGTTTTCTATGCAAATCATAGAATTGGTAAGATTGCAGAGACTCGCCTGACAAAGGACACCCATAGGGCTGTTGGCGAGTCTCTACAACTTTTTTACGGTTTACCGGTGGGTTTTTCTCCCCCAGCTCCCCCAGCTTCCCCAGCTTTCTCAAAAAGAGGGTAAATGGCACAAATTACCGGGAGAGTTTCTTGCTTAGCTACGCAACTAAGAAGTTCTCTGCACTCAAATTAGCAACCTCAAAGTTTTCTAAGGTGACAAAATCATTACCACCAAAATCAATCACAGTGTTATCGCCAACTTGAGTGGCAGCACCACCGACGCCCAAAATTTGAGTGATATCATTGAATATGGCACTAACATCAAGGGTGTCAATGACCTCGAAGTCAGTGATAATATCCTGTCCAGAATTGGTATCAAAGCGGAAAGTATCGGCTCCTAAACCACCGGTAAACAAATCGTTACCTCGACCACTACCGAGAAGATCATCACCGTCAAACCCATTAACATTGACACCTTGGTTAGAGTTTTGAACAAAGGTATCATTTCCGTCACCCAGGCTGACATCACCTACGAGGCTGCCATTGTTGATGACATTAATATCACCCAAGGCTCCAGCGGCATCAATTGCCAAGCCATTACCACCTTCAATCGTACCGTCGTTAACAATTTCGCCGTCAAAAATAACGCCTGACTCAATGAGAATACCAGCTTCCTGCTCAGAAGCAATTAAACCTCCCCTTTCATTGGTAATATTCCCGGTGAAGGTTGCTTCAGTAAGACTAGAACCAAGGAAAAGACGTACACCTGCAGGAACGTTTCCATCTCCACGTCCTTGAATAATACCTTGGTTGGTGATATCTGCTGAGGTTTCTAGATCATCAATTCCAGCACCTAAGCCATTAGCTGTACCAACTTGAACAGAGACACCACTACCAGAATTGCCTGCCCCAGCATCAATGACACCGCGACGTTGGTTGTTGATGGTAATGTCATCCCCAGTGCCATCAATGTAGACAGTACCATTACGCTGATTATCTGTACCTAAGACATCACCGCTATTGTTGAAGGTAACATTGTCACCATCTAAGTTAACTGCACGACTACCAGATTCAATCAAACCAGCATTATTAATGGTTAAATCATGGTCAGCATTACCGATATACAAGCCGTTACGTGGAGCGCTAATGACACCAGTGCGTTGATTAGTAATCGTACCTTGGAAGCTGATACCATCTTCGACTACCACTGCACCTAAGAAACCAGCATCCACTTCTGCGGTAATGGAACCGGAGTTAATCACAGAACCTGTAACTGTGGCTTCAGGCTCCCCAGAACCATTGAAGAAGCGCACACCACTAGAGCCATTGGGAGTCAATCGTCCTCCATCAAACTCAGCTTGACCCCGACCTGCGATCGCGCCACGATTAATTAGATTAATATTATCGTTGAGTGCATCTTCGCTACCAGAACCAACTTGGATAGCAATACCGTCACCAGAATTGCCTGCCCCAGCATCGATGACACCAAGACGTTGGTTGTTGATAGTAATGTTATCCCCAGTGCCATCAATGTAGACAGTACCATTACGCTGATTATCTGTACCTAAGACATCACCACGATTGTTAAAGGTAACGTTGTCACCATCTAAGTTAACCGCACGACTACCAGATTCAATCAAACCAGCATTATTAATAGTTAAATCATGGTCGGCATTACCAATGTACAAGCCATTACGTGGAGCACTAATGACACCAGTGCGTTGATTATTAATCGTACCTTGGAAGCTAACACCATCTTCGACTACCACTGCACCTAAGAAACCAGCATCCACTTCTGCGGTAATGGAACCGGAGTTAATCACAGAACCTGTAACTATAGCTTCAGGTTCCCCAGAACCATTGAAGAAGCGCACACCACTAGAACCATTGGGAGTCAATCGTCCTCCATCAAACTCAGCTTGACCCCGACCAGCGATTGTGCCACGGTTAATTAGATTAATATTGTCGTTGAGTGCATCTTCGCTAGTGGCACCAACTTGGACAGAAATACCGTCACCAGAATTGCCTTCCCCAGCATCAATCACACCAAGACGTCGGTTAATGATACTAGCATCATCTACTACTCCATTAATATACAAAGTTCCATTGCGTTGATTATCAGTTCCAAGGATGCTACCAAAATTGCGTACTGTAATACCATCACCATTACTTAAATCAACTGCACGGCTGTCGGAAGTAATAGTTCCTCGGTTTACTAAATTTAGGTCATTGCCAGTAGAACTTAAACCATTAAGAGCGCCAGAAATCAGTCCTAAATTACCAATAGTGACATCTTCACCACTTACTTGAATTGCTGTATTGCCTTGATCATTAGCCAATACTGAACCACTGGATGTAACTTTTAGTCGAGCATTATCGCCAGGAATATCAATAGCTGGTTCTCCAGGAGGAGCAATAACTTCCTCTAGGATTACGACACGTTCGCCATCTTCAATAATGATTGAATCATCCAGTTGTCCTGCAAATTTATCTGCCATGGTTCTCAAGTTTAGGTAGTTTAATTAGTTGTTAATTATTAATGTAATGGGCTAACTCATACTCGAAATGAGTTGTTCTTAAGTTAATAATGAGAGGAAGATTAATTAAGATGAATTGCTTCTCAGTTATTACGTATTTAAAAATTTACTTGACAAATTTACTTCAAGGGTTGAGTATTATATGGTTCAATTAATTTACGAAACAAAATAAGTAAATTTCTAGGTAATTATTACTAGTGAATTAGCATGCTTGAGTAGTTTTTCCCAGAATTTAGATATAGGTATTCTGTTCAGGGTGAACACATCTTAAGTTTGGCCAAGAGTGTAGGTTGGGTAGAACGAAGTGAAACCCAACATAGTGTACTCCTATGCTTTCTTGTGTAAAGTCTCTGAAGGCAACTCCCCAAACATGGCTTTGTAATCTCTAGCAAAATGACCTGTATTGTAGAACCCAAATCGATTGGCGATGGCTGCTATATGGCAACTTTCTGGAACATTTGCTTTCAGGTGATGTCGCACTGTATTAAGTCGTCGTACTTTGAGATAGCGCATAGGACTCAAGCCAAATAAGTCCTGGAAACCATAGGATAAGACAGAACTGCTAGACTCTGCCCGCTTGGAAGACTTGGCAGGGGTGATGATTGTGGCGATCGCGTCTTCAGTGCCATCATACTACTTTGAATATTCAGTGAATACACGTAGATGATAAGATTAATCAATGTTCAGTGAATACAAGCCATGCCAGTCATGGGATACCCATTCATCTAGAAGAAGGTGCATTGAGAGCAAAAATCGGTCGTGTTCGGTGGCGGATTCCTTTAATTCTTGGGATAACATTCTTTTTCCACTTCCTCACCCGCAATAGTCTGGCTCTGGCGTTACCGCGCATTGCTCAGGATTTTGGCTGGAGCGATCGCGAAATTGGAGCCAATGGCAAAATCCTCTTAGGGGCATTTTTCATCTCCTATGGACTTGCCAACATTGTTTTGAGTCCTCTAGCAGAACGTTTTGGTCCTAAACGCAGTGTGATTTTAGCGATCGCTCTTTTTTCTGGAGTGACGATGTTGTGTGCGCCTCTGGGCACTTCTTTGCTAGAGCGTCGGTCCAGTAGAAGTGGTTGACAAAGCCAAGAAAATGTGAGTGGTGTGAAAATCTGGCTCGAAATCTAGGTGGTATTCTGTTGAGTGGTTGTGGGCATTCTGGCTAAAAGATGAAGATTATGGACAACAGCCATACCTAGTAAATCTTTCTTTTGTTCTTACGCCAACTCAAAGAGAGGCTACGCCCATTTGCCTTCGCCATGCCGAAGCGCCTTCGCTTCTCA
>JGI12316J15310_10000870_pt14 | contig 25628 bp, 24 predicted proteins | sample MarCyaLeptolynsp_FD_15310 | JGI IMG/M metagenome (IMG submission 15310)
GACCGAGCACCCCCGCTACGGCACGATGCTGACCAACTACGGGCTGCGTCAGATCGATGGCGGCCGACCGGCGGCGGGCATCGCCAACCTCGAGCGAGCCCGGCTCATCTTCGAGCGGGTGCACGGCCCGCTGCATCCGCATCTGGGCGCGGTGTGGATGAACCTCGCGGTGGCCCACTACCAGACCGACGACTTCGAAAAGACGCGAGACGCGCTCGAGCGCGCCCTGGCGATCAACGAGGCCACGCTGGGGCCAGACCATCCCGACGTCGCCAAGGCGGTCGGCAACCTCGGTGGCATCACCTTTCAGCTCGAGGATCTCGAGGCCGCCGAGGATTATTCAAAGCGATCGCTCGATCTGTTGATCCAAGCGCGCGGCCCGGACCACCCGGACGTCGGTGACGCTTGGCTACAGCTGGCGATCGTGCGCCGCGAGCTCGGCCGGCTCGACGAGGCCAAGACGGCTCTGGCCAGCGCGGAGGCGATCCTGCGCGCGAAGCTGCCCGCCGACCACGTCAACCTCGGCCGGGTGCTGATCTCGTCCGCCCAGCTCAACTGGCGGCTCGAGCAGTACGAGACGATGGCGCGCTACGCCACCGAGGCGCTGCGGATCTTCGAGGCCCATCCCGACCGAATGCCGTGGCTGCGGGGGCAGGCGCGCTTTTTCGTCGCCGCCAAGCGCTGGGCCGAAGGCGACCGCGAGGGGGTCCTCGACGCCGTCCTGCAGGCCCAGAAGGAGGTTGCGGACGACGACGAGTGGGTCGTCGCGACCATCAAAGCCTGGCTGGACGAGCACGCGCCCGATCGCTGAGGGGCGGCAATATTCACGGTCGGCGCGACGACCCGTGATTTTTTTCGGGGTGTTTTTTGTAGGCGGGGGTGCGTGAAGAAAGGCTGGGGGCCGGTCGTTGTCCAAGGTGCGTGGACGGAAGACATGATGACGAAACCTAGTCGACTGACCCTGGCCCTCTCACTCCTCACCGCCGCCTGCTACGCCAAGGAAGAGCCCTCCCCCGAAGGCGAACTCGCAGACGGTACCGACGGCACCGAAGGCGCCGACGATGACGATGACGATGACGACGACGACGACGACAACGCCGACGGCACCGGCGACGACGACGACGACGACGACAACAGTGGCGACGACGATGACGACGACGACGACGATTCGGTCGACCCGTCGGACGCTCAGGTGCTCGAGCCGCTGATCACCACCCTGTGTGAGTGGGACTTCAACTGCTGCTCGGACGGCGAGCTCGACTACCGCCTCGGGCCCTTCACCAATGATGCGGCGAACTGCACCGAGCGCTTCATGGAGCAGCTCGTCAGCAACGACGACGAGAACGTCGAGTTCCCCCGCGGCGACCTGCTCTACGTGCTGGGCTACGGCATCCGACTCGACCGCAGCAGCCCCAATGCGGACATGGTCGGCCAGTGCAAGGACCTGCTCGACGACCGCGTCTGCAACGAGCCCGCCGAGGACGGCTTCGTCCACTGCGAGCCCGGCTCGGCGCCGGAGGAAAACCCCTGCGACCTGCGCAACCTCTTCACGGGCAAGCTCAGCGTCGGCGACAACTGCAGTGAAGCGCTCGCCGTCGGCGGCTTCGACATCGAGTGCGAAGCCGGGTCGTCCTGCGAAGAGCTCGATGGGGTCTACGTCTGCGTGGACAAGGGCCTGACCGACGAGTTCTGCGAGTCGGACGCGACCTGCGACCAGGGCTTGTTCTGCGACATCGCGACCGGTCGCTGCGCGGAGAAGTCCGACATCGGGCAGCCCTGCCACTTCTTCGACCCCGACGAGCCCGACCTCGGCACCGAGACGCTGCCGTGCAAGGACCACCTATCGTGCGACCCGTTCGAGGACCGGTGCGTCGCGTACTGCACCGAGGCGTACGCCTGTGCCAGCGACAACTCGTGCCCACAGGACTACTCCTGCATTCCCGTCGACCTCGACGAGAACACGTACAACTACTGCTTCACTCGCCAGGACACCAACGGCGACCGCTGCGACACCGACTACGACTGCGTGGACGACATGCACTGCAGCGGCGGCGCGTGCCGCAGCGACCGGTCGATGGGCGACGACTGCGGTGGCGACAACGAGTGTGAGGCGGGCCTGTACTGCGCCGGCACCTGCGAAATCGTCCTCAACACCAACGAGGACTGCCCGGGCGACTTCGCCTGCAACCCCTCGACGACCATCGGCTGCATCACCAGCGACAGCGGCACCGTGTGCCGCAACGGCTTGCTCGACCTCGGCGACGTGTGCGTCCCCGGCGAGCGCGACGGTGGCAACTGGTGCGCTTCGGGCATCTGCGAGGACCTCTCGGACGACGCCATCGTCAACTTCGAGTGCGTGCCGGGTCTGACCACGGGCCAGCCCTGCGACGAGAGCGACGCCACCGTCGACGAGGGTCGCTGCAATGCCGACAACTACTGCTTCGAGGGCTTCTGCAAGTCCAAGCTCGACTCGGGCCAGGTCTGCGAAGACGACGGCGGAGTGTCGTGCGCCAACCTCAGCTGCGTGCCCATCTGGGAGAGCGAGTACTGCACCGACCTCACCCCGGTGAACGAAGACGACGTCGTGACCTGTGACGGTCAGGACTGAGCGAGTCGAAACCGACGAGACCGAAAGGATCACGACGATGTACGACCGCCCCCTCAAATGGACTGCACGGCTCGCCGCCTCGGCGGTGGCCGTCAGCCTGATGGCCACCCCAGTGGTCGCTTCGGCGGCCCCCTCGCTCAAGAGCCAGTCCAAGCAAGTTCCGCAGTCCCAGCGCAAGGCCTACGCCGCCGGCAAGAAGGCGTTTGACGCCGGCGACTACGCCCGAGCCGGGGACGAGTGGGCGGCTGTGCTCAGCAGCGTCACCGAAGAGCGCGCCAATCAGGGCACGCGCATGCGACTGGTGCTCGACACGATCGCCAGCTACCGCGAGGCCTACGCCGTCGACGGAGACGTCGCCCACCTCGAGGCGGCGATGGACTCCTACTACGGCTATTTCAAGGCCTACAAAGACGCCTACGGCAGCCCAGCCATCCCCCGGCCGGTTGTCGAGGCTCGCCACCAGCTCAAGGACGAGTTGGATCAGGCCAACAACGACGGCGGCGGTGGAGCAGCTGCGGCCGCCGGCTCGGGTGACTCGGGTGACTCGGGTGACTCGGGTGACTCCACGGGCGACAACAACACTTCCAGTGAAGGTGATTCCGATTCTTCGCAACCGACCACGCACTCCGCGGAGGGCTCGTCGGGGTCGACTGGGGGCAGCGACACCGGCGGGTCTTCCGCGGAGACCTCTGTAGCGGTCTCCACCAGCGGAGCCAGCGGAGGCGATCGATCTGGAGCAGGCACACCTCTCATCGCCGCCGGCGCGGCCGCCATGGCGGTCGGCGTGGGCGCCAGCTCGCTCATCGTCGTCGGTGCCATCGAGGGTCAGCGCGCCCGCACTGACCAAAAGCTGCCCGGCTACAGCGACGAGCAGCGGGCCGCGATCGACAAGCGAGGCCGCCAGATGAACGCGCTGTTCATCGCCGGCCTGGTCGCCGCACCGGTCCTCGTCGGTACCGGCGTCGCGCTCGTCGTCGTCGGCACGAAGAAGCGCCGCGCGGGTTCACGCACCGCCTCGGTCGCCCCCATGCTCGGGGGCAGCGTGGCGGGAGTGACGGTCAGCGGCCGATTCTGAGCGACCGGTCGTCGACGACACACAGCTTCCTATCGGGGAAACACAAATGGGGGCATTTGGGCGGGGTCCGCTTCTTGGTAAGCGGGCCCCGTTTTTTTGCGCGTCGTGGCGACTTGACATCGGCGCCCATCTCGCCGTTCATCGGGGGTGTGATGCACTCGGTTTGGGCCAGGGCCAAGGAAGGCCAACACAGTGCCTTGGTAGGTCCGACGCCTACCGACCCGGGTGACGGTCGGGTCGTCGTCCGGGTCGACTGCGAAGGTCCGTGGTCGACGTTCGGCCCGCTCGAGGATGCGCGACGGCGCATCGAGCAGCTGCTGGGCGACGCTTCGCCGCTGTGGGACGAGGCGCTCGATCGCATGGGTACGAGCGTGCTCACCCGGTTCCTCGGCGACGTCGAAGATCCGACGATCGAAGCCACGCTCGTCGCCGCTGCCAACCGCCTCGCCGCCAACACCGATGGCGCGGCCGTGCTGGTCTTCGAATCGGTCGACCGGGCCGATCTCGCCACGCTTCAGGGCCTCGAGCACGTGCTGTCCCGCGAGGGCTGGCTCGAGCTTCCGGTCGTGCTGCAGCTGCGCGAGCGAACGAGCACCGTGACGCCGCTGCTCGACGCATTGGCCAAGGCCGCCGGCGGCGATGCGATCGTGCAGGGCAGCGAGACCGACGATGTTCGGGACGAGCCACCGAAGTTCGAGTGGACCTCGCTGTCGCCCGAGGTCCTACGAGTGCTGCGCGCGGCCTCCGTGGTCGGACGAACCTTCGAGGCACCCCTGGTCGCCGCCCTGCTCGACGAGTCGCCCACACGGGTCCTCGAGCTGCTGCAGCGTGCGGCCGACGACGGGGCACCGGTGGCCGATCGCGGAGCCGGTCGCTTCTTCTTGCCCGAAGGCGCCACCGCACTGCTGCAGGTTCGCCTGCTGCCCTCGCTGCTCGAACACTACAACTTGCGCCTGGCCGAGCTGCTCTCGCCACGGCGCGACCGACCCACGATCGGGATCGCGATTCCTCCGTCGGACGAGACGCACTCGCCCAAGGCCGAGCCGTCGGTGCAATACCGTGACGTGCTCGCGGATGCGGAACCACGCCCCCCCGGGACCCGAGGGCCGCGCCATCCCACCGGCAGCGTGCCGATCGTCCCCGACACCAAGATCCCGATCAAGATCGATCCCGCGCCTTCGCGCCCCGACGCGCCCCCGTCGCATCCGGCACAGCCCTCGACGCGAGACACCGAGCATCCGCCGGAGCGACCACGCTCCCGGCACGACCGCTCGGGCCGCCAGCGTGCCGACGCTCCCCCGCCGGCTCCTTCGGACGACGCTCGCGCCGCGAAGCACTTCTCCGCGGGCGGCAATCCCGAGGCCGCCGTCGACCGCTACGTCGAGGCGATTCGCAAAGTCGACGCACGAGGCGACAGCGGACGCGCCCTCTTGCTGGCCGAAGAAGCACTCGCGCTGCTGCAGCAGCTGCCGGGCTCGCCCCGGCGGGCAATCCTGCGGGCGCGCATCTTGGCCGAGGCCGGGCGTGTGCAATGGCGTGGGTCGGGCGTCGGTCCGGCGCTGACGCTGCAGGGCGCCCTGGGAACCCTCGAGGCCGCGCTCGCCGCCCTGCGGGGCGACGCGCCCCGGGAGCTTCGCACCGAGCTCGCGTCGCTGATCGCGGGCGTTTGCTACGACCTGGGCGACACCAAGTCGCTCGAGCGCGCGCTCCAGGAGCTCACCGTGGCAAGCGAAGCCCACCTCAAGGCTGGCCAGTCCGAGAAGGCCGCGCGCCTGCTCAACGACCAGGCCGCCGTGTACCTGCGCGCCGGGGATCCGGTTCGGGCCACGCACCTGCTCGATCGGTCGCGCGAGATTTTCGACTCACTGCATCGCACGCGCCCCGACGACCCAATCGTGATCCGCGAACGGGCGGAGACCGAGCACCTCCTCGCTCGGCTTCCGCTGCACGCCAAGCTTCGCAAGGGTCGCGAAGATGATGCGTTCTCGCTCGCGCTGGGGCACGCGCGTGCCGCTGCCGAGGCCTACGACCGCCTGCGCTCGCCGCGAGACATTGCGCGCGTATGGGAGACGATGGGCCGACTCGAGATCCGCCGCGAGCGACTCGAGCCGGCGGGACAGCATCTGCTGCGCGCGCTGGACATGCAGCGCAACGCCGGCGATGCAGTCGGCCTGGCGCGAACCACCGCCGCGCTGGCGGAGCTCTACCTCGCCGACGGCCGCGCCGACGATGCGGTCGCCGTGCTCGGGGACTCGATCGAGCTCAACTACGAGAAGGGCTCGCCGATCGGACTGGCGTACAACCGGCGCGCCATTGCCCGACTACGAGACACGATCGGAGACTCGCCGGGGGCCGAAGTGCTCGACAAGCTCGAGCGGGCCGAATCGGTGCTCGGCCAGGTTTCCCTGCCACCCGAGCCGGATGCCTGATCAGCCCGCTTCGCTCGGGACCTCGCCGAACACCATCGGCAAGGTGGCCTTCGTTCCGGGATCGCCGTCGAGCTTTGGGAACTCGAACGTCTTGAACGTGGCCATCAGGCAGCGCTGAAGGCTCCGGTCGCTGATCTTCGCCGTGTGCAGGATCGCGTCGGGCACCGTGCCGTCCGCCGCGACGAAGAAGCGAATGCCGAGCTGCCCCGCAACGTCGGGGTGCTCCTCGAGCGTCTTGGCGTAGCAGTCCTGGATCTTGCCCGCCTGGGTCCCGATGACCTGCAGCAGGTCGTTGCCGTTGCGCGCACCTTCGACGAGCAGCTCGCCAAACGCGACCTTGGGCCCGTCGGCGCGCAGCGGATGCGCGGCCGCGTCATCGCCCTTGGCGTCGGCGGCCGCCGCCTTCGCCCCTGCTTTGGCCTCGCCATGCTCGCCCTCCGAAGTCGCCCCGGACTTGCCCTGGCAGGCAGCGAGGGCAACGAGCGTGACGGCGGTCAGTCGAGAAACGAGCCGGGCCATGTCCCGACGATGCTAACAGGTCAGCGGCGCAGCAGGGCGTCATGCGCCTCGGCGAGTCGAGCCTGCGCGAGCCGGAGGGCAACGGGCTCGACGAGCATCAGCAAGGCGTCGAGCAGCTTGGACGACTCGGTGGGGAGGCTCGCGACCAAGCCCGCGTGAATCTCGATCCCGTGCTCGGACGCGCGGACCACGGACAGCCCTGGATCGCCCCAGCGCAGCTCGACCGAACCCAGGACCTCGTCAATCGCACTGCGCAGCGAGGCCACGGCACGTCCCGCGACGGCTTGCCCGACGACGGCCGCCACGTCTCGGGGCAGCGGCTCGCCAACCAGATCGGCAGGAGCCTCGGGAAGCGGCTCGGGCTGTCCGACGAGGTTCCCATCGGCATCGAGCGAGGCGACCGTAGCCCAAGGGGTCTCGCCCACCGCGACCACGGCTCGGCACCCGCCGTTCGCATCGACGAGGACGCGCCGCGGCCCCCGTCGAAAGGCGTCGAACGCATGTCCATCGACGTAGATCCGCTCGACGCCGTCCCGACGTTGCACGCAGACCCGCGGGTGCGGCCACGACCACTCGAACGGTGCGGGAATGAAGTCCACCTCCGCCTCGTGCATGCGACCGAGCACCGCCGTGCGCTCCACGTCAGCGGTGAAGCGAGCGAGCGTTGCGTCGTGCTCCCCATCGATCGCGAACGAGCACAGCAGCGAGTCGAACAACGCCGCCGTCGGGTACGGCCCGCGATAGCGCAGCGCAGCGAGGTCGGCGCTCCGCGCCGCGATGGCGAGCAGGTTGAGCACGGCTGCCCCTGCCCCCGGCGGCAACGCGCCGGGGCGGTCCAGCGGCGGTACATGACCCGGCGCGCGCCAGTCGATTCGACCGAAGAATGCAACGGGTTCGTCGTCGCGGAGCAAGCGGTCCACCGGCCCGAAGAGCGGGTGCTCGCCGCCGCCGGTCACCAGCGCGATGGTGCTGCGGTCGGGCAGCGTGAGCTCGGCTCGAACGAGGCGCTCCCCGTCCCACGACAACGCCGCGATGGTTTCCCCGCTGCGCGCGCGAACGGAGACGACGCCACCGCCTTGGCGGGTGACGGTCGATCCGTGGGGCAGGGTTTCCTGCGCGTCGACCACGGCGGTGCCATACCACGACCGCGGACGCCCGGCTCGGCGCGATCTGCCAGGCGCGCTACTGCACCGTGAACGTATGCTCGAGAACGACCTGCGGCTCGATGATGCGGTGCGTCGCGTCGTGGAGCCGCATGATGAGGCGGTGCTCGCCGGCCTCGACATCGGCGGGCAGCATGACCTCACCGGACTCGGTGGTGAGCTGCGCGACCGGATCGGTCATCAGGTCGTCGAGATAGACGTGCACATGACCCACGAAGCAGCCGGTCTCCTCGGAGGTCACCGACACCTTCTCGTCGTCGTGGTCCCCATGGTCCTCGTGCTCGTCGCCGTGGTCGTGGTCCCCGTGGTCATGTCCTTCGTGGCCGCCGCCGTCCCCGGAGAACTCGAAGAACTCGACCTCGAACGCGAGGGTCATCATGTCGCCGGCGGCTGCCGTGTCCGGAAGGTCACCGGCGGACACCAGCGCGGGGTCCCCCCCGCATTCCGGAGCCTCGTCCTCGGCCGGATCGCAGGCTACGCCGGCTCCGATGGCCACGGAAAAGGCAAACAAGGGGGCAAGGCGACGGAGCGGCATGTTGGGAATGTGGCGCAAGGGTGTGGGATATGCCAGCGGGTCAGCTCACGATGCGTCAAAGTGTCGCGCCCTGACTGGGGTCAAGCCGGCAACGTTCCGGCGTGGGCGGCGACAAACACGTCCCTGAGCTGCTCGACCGAGGCCTCGCGCGGGTTGGTGCCCTGCGATGGATCGGCCGCCGCCAGTGGCGCCAGCCGCGTCGCCATCGCCTCGTCGAACCCGACGTCGGCCTCGGCCAACGTATGCGGCAGCTTCAGCAGCGCACGCAGCTCGAGCATCCACGCCATCACGCCGTCGAAACCCCCCTGCGGCAGCTCGAGAAAGCGCGCCAGCCGATCCATCTTCGCCTCGATCGTCGGCCGGTTGTAGACCATGACGTACGGCAGAAAGATCGCGTTGGCCAAGCCGTGGTGAATGCCCGTCGCGCCGCCGAGTGGATGCGACAGCGAGTGCACCATGCCCAGCCCCTTCTGAAACGCGGTCGCCCCCATCGACGCTGCCATCAGCATGTGCGTGCGCGCCTCGACGTCGCTGCCGTCGGCAAACACCTTGGGCAAGTTGTCCTTGACCAGCCGCATGCCCTCGAGCGCGATGCCATCCGCCATCGGGTGGTAGCCCGGAGCGCACAGCGCCTCGAAGGAATGCGCCAGCGCATCCATGCCCGTCGCCGCGGTCACGAACGGCGGGAGCCCGACGGTGAGCTCGGGATCGGCGAGTACCATCGTCGGCTGCATCTTGGGATGAAAGATGATCCGCTTGGCATGGTCGCGCGGATCGACCACCACCGACGCGCGTCCCACCTCCGATCCGGTCCCCGCCGTGGTCGGGATCGCGATCATCGGCGGGATCTTGGCCGGGTCCGCACGCTTGAAGTTGTCGCCGATGTCCTCGTAGTCGAACACGGTGCCGGGGTTGTCGGCCAGCAGCGCGACGCACTTGCCCACGTCCATCGGTGAGCCTCCGCCGAGCAAGATGATGCCGTCGTGTCCGCCGTCCCGGTACGCGGTGACGCCGGCGTCGACGTCCGCCTCGCCGGGATTGGCCTGCACCTCGGTGAACACAGCGTGCGACAGCCCCGACAAGGCGTCGGTGACTTTGGAGAACCACGGCAGTCCCGCCACCGTCGCGTCGGTGACGATGAGCGGCTTTTGCATGCCGACCGCCGCACACGCATCGGCGAGCTCGGCGAGTCGTCCGGCCCCGATGCGATACGCGGCCGGGTAGTTGAAGTTGCCCTTGGGAGTGCTCATGTTCGTGGTCTTGCCGTGCTGATCCCGCTCAGATGATCTCGAAGTAGCGCGCGAGGTCCCAGTCCGCGACGTGCTTGGCGTGCTCGCGCGCCTCCCAGTGTCGCGTTGCCGCGAAGTGCTCGACGAAGGTCTCGCCGAACAAACGCCGTGCCGCCGACGACATGGCGAACTTGGTCGTCGCCTCGGCCAGCGTGCTCGGCAGCGGGTGTGCGCTGCGCCCCGGGTTCTCGTAGCCGTTGCCGGTGACCGGCGGCGGCAGCTCGAGCTTTTCTTCGATGCCGAGCAGACCCGAGCCGAGCGCGGCCGCCAACGCGAGGTACGGATTGGCATCCGCCGGCCCCACCCGATACTCGCTGCGCGTGCCCTTGGCCCCCGAAGGGATCGCCCGCACCGCCGTGGTGCGGTTTTCGACGCCCCAGTTGGCGTGCGTCGGGGCCCACATGCCCGGCACGAGCCGGCGGTAGGCGTTGATCGTGCTGCACACCATCGGCAGCAGCTCCGGCATGTAGCGCACCTGACCGGCGACGAAGTGCCGCATGGTCTCGGACATCTCGTACTCGGCGCCTTGCGCCCAGAACTTGTTGTCGCCGCTTTGCGGGTCGCACAGCGAGACGTGAATGTGGCCGCTCTGCCCCGGGTAGTCGTTGCTCCACTTGGACATGAAGGTGGCCATCAGCCCGTTGCGCTGGGCGAGCACCTTCGTGAACGTCTTGAACAGCGCGGCCTTGTCCGCGGCTCGGCGCGCACTGTCCACTCGGATCGCGGCCTCGAGCACGCCGGGTCCGGTCTCGGTGTGCAGCCCTTCGATCGCGCAGTCCATCGCCTCCATCGTCTCGAGCAGCTCGTGGTACAGCTCGTGGTGCACCGAGTTGCGGATCACCGAGTAGCCGAACATGCCCGGCGTGAACGGCTTGAGGTTGCGGTAGCCCTTCTCACGGGCGCTGTCGGGCGTCTCGTCGAACAAGAAGAACTCGTACTCGAGCGCCGCCTTGACCGAAAAGCCCATCGTCTCGGCCTTGGCCACGGTGCGGTGGAGCACCGAGCGTGGACACGCGGCCTCATAGTCGCCGGCAAAGCTGCCGATCACCAGGATCGTGTCGGCCTCGAACGGAATGCGCCGTGCCGTCGAGGGGTCGAGGGTCGCCGGCGCATCGCGGTACCCGGTGTGCCATCCGGAAAGTTTGGTGTTGTCGTACAGCTGGTCGTTGCTGTCCCAGCCCATCACCACGTCGCAAAAGCCAAAGCCGTTGTCGACCGCGGACAAGAACTTGCCGCGGTCGACGTACTTGCCCCGCAGCACGCCATCGATGTCGAAGACGCCGATCTTGTGGTGACGGATGCCATGCTCGTCGAGCACGGCCTGCAGCTCCTCGGAGTTGGACGGTCGTTTCATGGTCGGGCTCGGTTCAGGTCGCGCGTCGAAGGTGAAAGCTCTTGGGGCGAGTGACGGACAAAAAGCCGAGCCGCGACAGCGATGCGCCACAGCCCGAGTCCTTGACCCCTGTCCACGCCAGACCGGGATCGAGATAGTCGCAACGGTTTTGGTAGACGGTGCCGGCCTCGATGCGCTCCGCCAGCGCCGTCGCCTGGTCGTCGTCGTTGGTCCACACCGACCCGGTCAGGCCGTACTTGCAGTCGTTCATCAGCGCGACGCCCTCGTCGACCGAGCCGTACTTGTGAATCCCGATCGCCGGACCGAAGGTCTCCTCGGTCATCAGATCCATCGAGTGATCGACATCGACCACCACGTGCGGCGCGAGGTAACACGCGGACGCATCGGGTACGTCGAAGTCGGCGTCGCTGACCAGCACCCGGCCCCCCTTGGCCTTGGCCTGCTCGATCTGAGCCCGCACGGCCTGGGCAGCCTTGGCGTTGATCATGGGCCCGAGCGTCGTGCCGTCCGCGAGCGGATTGCCGAGCACGTACTGCTTGGCCTTGGCCACGTAGGCCTCCACAAACCGGTCGTAGAGCGAGTCCGGCACGTAGATGCGCTCGATCCCGCAGCACGACTGACCGGCGTTGAAGAACGCGCCGTCGACCAGGTTTTCGACTGCCGCGTCGAAGTCGCAGTCGGGCAGCACGAGCGCCCCGTCTTTGCCGCCGAGCTCGAGCCCGCAGCCGACGAAGGCGTTGTGGGCGACGGCGCGATAGACCTCGTGTCCACCGCGGACCGACCCGGTGAACGAGACGTAGCCAAACCGTCGCTCGCCCATCAGCGCGCCCGCAACATCGTGATCGACCGGCAGCGCCTGCACGAGGTGCTCGGGCGCGCCCGCCTCGGCGAACGCGGCCACGAGCTGATCGGCGACCAACGTGGTCTGGTGCGCATGCTTGATCACCACCGCATTGCCGGCGAGGACCGACGGCACGATCACGTTGATCGCGATGATGAGCGGGTAGTTCCACGCCGCGATGTCGAACACCACACCCACGGGGTCGCGCCGGATGAAGCGCGTGAACCCATCCTTGGCGGGCGGATGCTCGTCGGCCAGCGCCGATTCGGCGATCTCGCACAGGTATTGGGTGCGCTCGCGCATGGGGCCGCGAAACTCACCGAGCGCCTGCCCGACCGGCTTGCCCATCATCTTGGTGATCTGGACGGCGTTGTCCTGCTCGCGGGCGGCGTACGCCACGAGCATCTTGCGGCACAGCGCAATCCGATCCGACAGCGCAGTGCGGGTCCACTCGCGCTGGGCCTCGGCCGCCGCCTCCACCTTCGCGCGCGCCTGCTCGAGGCTGGGGCGCGCATACGTAAAGGCGACTTGGCCATCGATGGGGCTGACGATCTCCGGCATGCAGACGCAACTGTACGCCCGGTCCGGGGTCGCCGCCGCCCCACGAGAGGAAGGCGGCGCGGCCGTCAGCCGGCCAGCATCAGGTTCGTGCGGCGGCCGACCAGCATCGGACGGGGCTCGACCTCCGGCATCGCTGCGGCAACCGCGAGGCCCGGCATGGTCAGCCCGTAGCGATCCTTTTGGAGCAGACCGCGTGCCCGGAGCTGGCCCGTGAGCACCGCGAGTCGCGCCTCATCGAGGTCCAACAGCCGCGAAAGCAGCTCTGCGGACGGCCGCATGTCCACATCGGCCAGATCGAGGCAGGTGCGCAGGATCTCCAAAGCTTCAGTTGAGAGCCGTTTGTGCATCGTGAACACACCATCTGGGATGGGCTGGGCCCCTGTCCAGTTTTCCGCAAAAACGTTCAGGTGGGCCATGATCGCACTTGGCGCCGGCTCCGGGGCCGAGTGCGACGAACGCGCCGAGCCGCTCCCCTGCCCGTCCGCTATCTTGGCGACTCCTCGTGCGCCGCTTCAGCCTCTCGGACGTCGCCCTCGCGCGGCCGGTGACCGTCGGCATGCTGCTGATCACCGTCGTGCTGCTCGGGGTCATCGGCATCATGGAGATGCCGCTGGCGTTCTTGCCCAGCCGCGCGACCACGCGAATCTCCGTTCGCGTTCGCATCAACCGGACCAGCCCGGAGGTGCTCGAGCGCGAAGTCGTGCGACCGCTCGAGGAAGCGGTCGCCGGCGTCAAAGGCCTGCAGCGGATGCAGGTGGGCACCGGCTCGTGGGGCATGCGGATGAAGCTCGACTTCGAGCCCACCGCGGACCCCGACGCGAGCAAGCTCGAGGTGCGGGACCGAGTCGAGCGGGTGCGCCCCAACCTGCCCGACCTGGTCCAGAACATCGAGATCCAGACCCAGGGTCTGCACGACGACCCGGTCATGGAGATGCGGGTCGCCAGCGGCACCGACCTCACGGGCGACTACTACCTGATCGAGGAACGGATTGTGCGGCGGCTCGAGCGGGTCCCAGGCGTGTCGCGGGTCGAGCTTCAGGGCGTCAAGCCGCACGAGCTCGAAGTCGCCGTCGACATCGAGGCCTCGACCCGCTCGGGCGTTTCGGTCAGCGAGGTCAGCTCGACGGTTCGCGACGCACAGCGTGGCCGCAGTCTGGGCTTGCTGCGCGAGACGGACGCCGACGTCGGGGTGCGGACCCCCGCCGTCTCCGCCGATCCCCAGACCTTCGAAGCGCTGCCCCTGCCCCGCACGGTACAGCAGCCGATGGTCGACGGCAGCAGCGCCACCGGCCCGCCTGCGGATGCCGTGCCTTCGGTCGCCACGCTGGGCGAGGTGGCCGACGTCAAGCTCCATCCCGAGGAGGATCGAGAGGCCAAGACCCTCAACGGGCGCAAGGCGATCAACCTCGAGATCTTCGCATCGGCGGGGGCGAGCACGGTCGAGGTCACGCAGCGCGTCATGGAGGAGGCCGAGCGCATCGGCGAGGACCCGGCGCTGGACGGCATCGAGCTGCTGGTGTTCGAGAGCCAGGGCGACATCATTCTCACCACCCTCTCGGACCTGCGCGACACGGGCATCTACGGCGGTCTGCTCGGCGTCGTGGTGCTGTTCTTCTTTCTGCACCGGCTGTCGACCACGTTCGCCGCTTCGTTGTCGATTCCGCTGTCGGTCTGCGCGGCCTGTGCGGTGATGTTCCTGCAGGGCGGCGAGCTCAACTGCATCGTGCTGCTGGGCATCGTGCTCGCGGTCGGCATGCTGATCGACAACGCGGTGGTGATCGTGGAGGCGATCGCGGCTCAGGCTCGTAAAGGCGTCCCACCGCTCGAGGCCGCCCGGATCGGCGCACGCGAGGTCGGCTTTGCGACGATCGCCTCGACCCTGTCGACGGTCATCGTCTTCATCCCGCTGCTGACCGGCGATCCCACCACGCGGATCGGCGCCTACCTCCGTCCGCTCGGTTCCACGCTGGCCATCGCGCTGACGGCCAGCCTGATCATGAGCCAGACCGCGGTCCCGCTGCTGATGGGTCGGCTGCTCAAGCCGCGTCCCAAGGTCACCCGCCACGCAATCCTCGACCGAGTCTCGCGGGCCTATGAATGGTTCATCGCGCGCACGCTCAAGGTGCCGCGCTTGGTCGTGCTGCTGGGCCTCGGGCTGGCGGCAACCGCCTACATTCCCGGCGAGCCGCTCGTCGCCAACATGCGGCTCGACGACCCGGAGCGCCAAGACGACCACATGCCGATCCGGTTCGAGTTCGCCGGAAGCCGCGGCAAGGAGCGCATCGGCACGTACATTGCGGAGGCCGAGAAGGCCCTGCTGGCCGAGCGCGAGACGGTCGGCATCAGCAACATCTCGTGCGGCTGGGGCGACTATTGGGGCAACTGCCGGGCCTATCCGGCCGAAGCATTCCAGAGTGAAAAAGAGTTCGAGCAGTTCAAGCAGCGGCTGCTCGACGCCCTACCCGAGCAGGCCGGCGTGCGCTACCGGCTCGGCGAGCGTCGCCACGACTGGCGCGAGAACCGTGACCGCAACGTGGTCCAGTTCGCCCTGCGCGGCGAGGACATGCAGGGTCTGCTGCGGCTGTCGGAGGAGGTGGCCGCCCACCTCGCCAAGCGCCTCCACAAGGGCACGATGGAGGACCACGAGCCCGGCGACTACGATCACATTCAGACGCCCTATGAGGAGGGCTCGGTCGAGCTGCACATCGAGCTCGACGGCGATCGCCTGCGCCGTCTCGGCCTCAACCCCGACGAGGTCGCCAATCGGGTCTCGTTTGCCTTCCAAGGCACGCCGCTGGGCAAGGTTCGCGGCGACCGCGGTGAAATCACGCTGCGTTTGTCGGCGGTGACCAGTCGCGACGGCGGCGGCGTGGAAGCAGGCCGCATCGCGCTGCGCGAGCTCAAGATTCCCACCGCCGACGGCAACGAGATTCCTCTATCGAGCATCGCCTCCGTCGAGCTCGCCAAGCGCCCCTTTTGGGTGCAGCGTGTCGACCGGGCGACCGAGCTGCGCCTTTCCGTGCGCTTCTTCGAGTCCGATCCGCGCGCCAACTGGAAGCTCGTTTCGGACGCCATGGCCGACTTCCCCTTCCCCGATGGCTACTCATGGGGTCGTGGGACGCGGTGGCGTGGCAAAGACCAGGCCAACAACGAGATGCTGGTCAACCTCGGGCTGTGCCTGCTGCTGGTCTACGCCGTGATGGCCTCGTTGTTCGAGAGCTTTCTGCAGCCGTTCGGAATCCTGCTGACCTGCCTGCTCGGGTGCTTCGGCGCGCCATGGGGCCTGTGGCTCACCGACACCACGGTGGACACGACGGCGATCATCGGCTTTTTCATTCTGATCGGTATCGTGGTCAACAACGGCATCATGCTGGTCGACAAGGTCAGCCAGCTCAGGGCCGAAGGCGTGCCACGCGACCAGGCACTGGCCGAGGCAGGTCGCCATCGCTTGCGGCCGATCCTGATGACCACCACGACGACGGTCCTCGGCCTGGTGCCGATGCTGATCCATCACCCGACGCTGGCCGGCATCTACTATCACTCGATCGCGATCGTGATCACCGGCGGCCTCGCAACCGCCACGCTGGTGACGCTGGTGTTCCTGCCTGCCGCATACTCGATCCTCGAGGACTTCTCGCTCACCGCACGACGCACGTGGCGCAAGCTCGCCCCGCGCCGACGGAGGCGATGACGATGCCCGAGCTGACCGAAGTCCGGATCGACAAGTGGCTGTGGGCCGCGCGCTGCTTCAAGACGCGCTCGCAGGCCAGTGCGGCCTGCACCGCCGGACACGTCAAGATCGACGGCGAGTCGGTCAAGGCGGCCAAGGTGGTCAAGGTCGGTGACTTCGTCGAGGTGCGCACGCCGGGCGGTCTGCGACAGCTCGAGGTCGCCGCGCTCGGTGATCGTCGCGGTCCGGCCTCGGTCGCTCGCACGCTCTACGTGGATCACACCCCACCGCCTCCGCCCAAAGAGCTCACCCAGCCGATGGCGATTCGCGAACGCGGAGCCGGTCGCCCGACCAAGCGCGAGGCCCGAGAGCTCAAGAAGCTGCGCGGGTACTGAGACCGGCCGACTTGGCGGCATCGGACACTCGATCGGCTCGATCGGACAGTGCCACCGGGTCGCACCGAGCTCATGCTCGCGAGATGAAGTCCCGCTGCGTTCGAAAGACCCCTTGGGCCTGGCTTGCCGCCCTCCTGCTCGCTACCGGCTGCGAGGATGCCGAGGGGTTGAGCTCCCCGACGTGCGACGACCTCCCGGCCGCCAACGCCGAGCAGGCGTTCGAGCTGTACGCGGGGGCGTGGGACGAATCGGACGCCTTCGAACGCCGCTGCCGACTCGAACGCAGTCTGGCTCGCGACGCGTGGGCGGCGATCGACCACGAGCTCTTGCAAGGCCAGGCCAACGTCATCGAACACCTCGACGAACAGATCGCAGAGCAACACGCGGACGGTCTGTGGCGCCACATGGACGGACCCGTCGCCATGCGCCACGCCGAAGCGCGATCGGCCTGGACGATCGAAACCGACGACGGGACGGTGCTCGGAAGCGTCGAAGAGTGGCTCGAGTTCGACGAAGACGGACGGATATCGCGACTCCATCGCCTCGAGGGCTCGGGCGAACAAGCCCCGCTCGGCGACGCGCTCGCAGCGTGGCAGAGGGCATGGAACGCCCGCGACGCCACGCTGCGGACGGACGCGCTGACCTCCGCCGTCACCGAGGACGTCCGCTTCACGAACCTCGCGGTCGACGTCCGGGGACGGGAGTCGCTCGGCGCAGAGATCACGCGTCAGCAGGCAGCCATCGCCGGGCAGCTCGAGCTCGATGAGCGCGTCGAGGTCTTTGTTACCGTCGACGGACGCCCAACCGTCGTGCGCGTGCGCGCCCGGATGCGCACGAGTCAGGCCGGCACCGTGCACATCACGGACTACGTACGCCTTCGCGACGGTCGCATCGAGCGCCTCTCCGGCTTTCCGAGCGCCCCGCGCTAGTGTCGATTCTCGTCTTCGTCCAGCATTGCCCGCACCACCTCCCGCACGCGCTCGAGCAGCTTGTCCTGTAGCTGCTCCCGCGTCAGCACCTGTCCGGTCTGCTGCCCAAAGCGTCCCAGCGCGTCCGTCACGTCTCGCTCCAGCTCGATCTGGGCCAGCTCCATCTCGGCGGTGAGCTTGGCCAGCCGACGCTCGGCCTGCATTCTCGTCTCCGCCGTCCGGATCTTCTCCGCAGATGTGACCTCGGTGATCTTTCGGATGCCCTCGGCGTCGCGAATGTTGTCGGGGTCGAGCTGCTCGATCGGCGTCTGCTCGAGGACGTCGATCGCGGCGTCGTCGAGGATGTAGCCGTTGAGGTCCATGCCGATCGTCTCGAGGACGCCGTCCTTGAATCTGTCCCGCTCGAGGTACAGCTGCTCGAACTCCAGACTGGCGGCGACAGTCTTGAGGCCTTCGGAGAACTTGGCGGACAACAGCTCCTCGAGTGTGGCCGGATTGGAGGCTCGTTCGGCACCCACCAACGCGACGACCTTCCGCACGTCTTCCGCGGTCCGATTGATGCGCACGAAGAATGTCGCCTTGACGTCGGCCCGGATTCCATCGCGACACGGCAGACCGTCCTTGCCGCGCCGGTCGACCTCGATCGTCTTGACGCTGATGTCGACGAGCTCGGCCTTGTGCACGACGGGCAGCACAATTGCCGGGCTGAAAAAGACCTCGGTCTCGCGCGGGCGCTGCACGACGAGTGCCCGACCCACCGGGACGTCATGCAGCGCGCGCGCGTAGAACAAACCCACCGGCACCAGCAGCACGAGGAGTGTCGCGATCACGATCGCGATGACGAGAAGCGTCCCTTGGTCGGGCATGCGCCCTAACCATCCCCAAAAAAACCCCCTCGACAGCGCCTTTCTGATGTTGTAGGTAAGAGGCGCACATGTAAGGAGGCTTCGCACGCCTCCGCGGCACGCGCATGGCGCAAGGGGAAACGAGGAGAAAGCACCGATGAACGCCGATGCCCAAGCTCCGCTCCGCTCTCGCGGTCACTGCCCTTGCGTCTGTCCTCGTCCTGCCCGCGTGTGACGGCACCGTCGACGACGGCCAGATCCCGCTCGAGGTCGACCTGACCACGGTCGACGGCAAGACCGACAGCGCCAAAAACTACACCCTGTTCCTCGCGCCGACCGAGACCAAGGCGCTCACCGGGACGCAGACCGTCGGCCAGTTCGAGGCCGAGGTCATCAGCGAGTCCGACGACGGCAAGGACTGGATGCAGATCGTCGGGCCGGTGTGGCGCATCGACGGCAGCTACCGGACCGTCGAGCTGCAGATCGACCAGATCGGCTCCAGCCTCGGCATTTCCGACGACACGACCTCGACGCTCGCGTTTCTCGTGATGTCACGGCCGCTCGGCTCGGACGCCGAATGGAGCCCCCTCGAGGTCGAGCCGACCTACGATCAGCTCGTCGCCGGGGCGCAAAGCCTGACGGTCAAGACGTTCACCCGCGTCAAGCTCGATCCGCGCAAGGGTCGGTTCGAAGCCACCGCGATCTTCGAGGCCGGCGAGCATGGCTTCGAGGTCGACAAGCAAGAGCTTCATCGTGCTCGCCTCGAGTACCTCGTCGTGCCGGTGCCGATCTCCACATGGTGGGGCGTCAGCCTCGAAGGCACGTGGGAGTACAAGATGAAGGCGAGCTGCGACGCCAAGGGCTGCTGAAACGCACGCGTGTGCGCCGTCCGCGACCGGGCGGCGACAGACCCGGGTCAAACCTCGTACGTACGGGAACATTGCGGTGCGCAGCCGGTCTGCAACCGCATGGACGCACACTCGTCCTGTCTGCCAAGGTTGTCGCTCATGGTCGCCGTCCCACGCTTGGCGCGCACGTGCGTGCCCCTGTTGCTCCTGCTTGCTGCTCCCGCCTGCGACAAGCTGCCCTTTTTCGGGGATGACGACGAGTCGTCCGACGCCAAGGACGGCGAACAAAGCGACGCCGAACGCCAGGCCGAGATCGAAGCGGCCAAGAAGGCCGCCGTCGAGGAGCACAAGAAGAAGACCGAAGCCGAAGTCGAGGCGCGCATCGCCGCCGAGGCCCAGAAGGCCGTCGAGGACTACAAGAAGAAGGCCGAAGCCGAGGCCAAAGACGTCGAGGTCCCCGAGGACGACGACAAGCCGATGGTGCTCGCGGATCTGCGGATCAACTCCACCGGCGGCATGTTCGGTCCCTCGTCAGGCATGATCGAGATCAAGGCCGACGCCAAGATCAAGGAGCAGATCGGCAGCAACACCTACGTGCACGTCAAGGCGTTCTGCGAGGACGACGGGCACGTCTTTACCGACATCGGATACCTCAACGCGGACTACTCCAAGCCGCTGGAGAACTACTCGGTCGGCGAAGAAGCCGAGGTGCGCGGCAACCTGTTTGGTCAAGGCTACGACCACCAAGTCAAGCCGTGCTCGCTGCACTTCAAGCTCGCTGGCATGGGCGGCGGTGGACTGGCCGTCGATCTGGGCGAAGGCTGCTGGGACGGCACGAAGGCGAAGATCGGTGCTTGCGACAAGCCGGTCGTTGCGGTCGCGGCATCGGGCGCCACCAAGTCGGTGGAGCTGCTCGACGTCATCCCGCAGCCGAGCTCGTACGGGTCCCGCGGCCTCAACCTCAACTACCAGCTGCTGTTCCACAAAAAGCACGATCCGGCGGATCGACTGACGTTCAAGGCGACGTGCCACGAGAGCGGGACGGGCACCGGGGGGGCGGGTACAAAGGGCACCGGGGGGGCGGGTACAAAGGGCACCGGGGGGGCGGGGACTCAGGGCGCCGGGGGGGCGGGTACAAAAGGCTTCGTCGACGTCGGCCAGGCCTACGTGATGACCGGGCCATTCAAGGTCGAAGCCGGCGAAGCCATCTCGCGCAGTGCCAGCTTGTTCTGGAACAACGCCTTCCCGTTCGCCTCACCGCCCAAGCTGTGCGACCTGACCGTCGCGCGGTGGGCATCCAAACCGGGAAGCTACGGCACCTACGACGAGGAAGTCCTCTACGAGGGCTGCCTGCGCGACGTCAAGGTGGACAAGGGCCGCTGCGACGGCAGCGTCGTCACGCGTAAGTCGCCGGTGCCCATGACGGAAACCAACGCCACGCTCGACGAGGTGAGCCTCAGTCTCGTGGAGCCTTATGGCGCGACGGGCCGGTTCCAGCTCGACATCAAGGCCGACGTGACGCTCAAGGAGACGCTGTCGTACGACCAAGGCGTCAATGCGCAGGTCACCTGCAAGGTCGGCTCCGAGAAGCGGGTCGAGACCGCCTACCTCTACGGCATGGAGCTGTACTATCTGCTGCCGGGGGAAACGACGCGCATGACCAGCTCGGCCTTCTCGAGCCACACCATGGACAAGCCCAAGTGGTGCCAGGTGAGCTTCACCGGCGGCGCCCGCTACGCTGCGGGCGGTGCCGCGATCGACATGGGCAAGTACTGCCTCAAGCGCGACAAGGTTAAAAAGGGCAAGTGCTGATCAAGCCCCGCGCTTGTGTTCGAGCTCGACGTGGGTGCGGTCGAGCGGCCCGCTGCCTCCGCGATGGTGCGCATAGGTGGTGTCGACCCGAGGCTTGCGGCGTCCCACCGCAGACGCAAGTCGACTGACCGGGTCGTCGGCAACGGGAAAATCGAAGGCGACGGGCGGTGCGCTCGGTGGTCCCTCCTCACACAGGCGCCGGCGCAGGGTCTCCGCGCCCCGGCGGATCTTCGGGACCGAGGCGTACACCCGGTCGGTATCGACCTCGATCACGAGCAGCTGATGACGTTCGCGGTCCCGCGCCTGCGAAAAGGCCCGGACCATGCGACGCACCTGAGGAAGATCCATCATCCGCGTCTTGCACACGACGTAGAGCCGTGGCTGCCGAGCCGACTCGACCGAGACGGTCATGCGCATGGGATCGCGCTCGACCCCGGGCAACGCGAGCGGCTTGCAGTCGAAGCGCTCGAGGGCGTCGAAGATGCGACCGACCTTTGCGAGGTCGGCCTGGGCGCAGCAGATGGCAACCTCGACCCGCGCATTGGCGGCCGCCGCCGCGCTCGTATCGTCCGCATCCGGGACGACCGTCAGCGCGCGCTGGGACAGGCGCCGGGGACGGCTCGGAGCGTGAGAGGGGTCCGATGAATTGGGGAACAGCGAACGCGCGGCACTCACGGGAGTTTCATCGTGTCCAAGCACCCGGTTCGAAAGCCCCGATTTGACCCTCGACCGCGATCGACGGCCCCGCGGTGGACGGCCGGCCCGAGACAGGACACATGACTTGCCGGCGTCGCCCGGCGGCCGCACAAGCACGGTGTGAGTCCCGCCCCCAAACTCCGCGTCCTCGACGGCGGTCTAGCCGACGAACGACCGCTCGCCGAGCGCGTTCGGGAGGCCATGGCCTCCCTTCAGATCGTCTTCCAGCCGATCGTTTGGGCGGAGTGCCCCGTCGTCTTCGGTCACGAGGCCCTGGTGCGATGTGAGGGCAGCTCGATCGGCGGACCCAGCGATCTATTCGCCGCCGCGGAGCGAGCCGGCATGGTCATCGAGGTCGAGCGCGAGATTCGAGCCGAGATCGCCGACGCGCTACACCGCCTTCCTGCGGAGACTCAGGTCTTCGTCAACGTGCACCCCGACGCCCTCGACGACCAAGCGCTCTACGACCCGAGCTCGCCCCTGGCCCCCCACGCCCATCGCGTGACGATCGAAATCACCGAACGGGCCGCGCTCGAGCACATCGACACGCTCGCCGACAAGCTCGCGGCGCTGCGGCAGCTCGGCTACGCGATCGCGATCGACGGACTCGGCGCGGACCTCCAGGGCCTGTGCACCTTTGCGGAGCTCAACCCCGATCTGGTCAAGTTCGACATGGGTCTGATCCGCGACGTCGACTCCCAACCCGTCCACGCCCAGCTGCTCGAGGCGATGGTGGCCATGTCGCGGGACCTCCGGATCCGAACCGTCGGGGTCGGCGTCGAGACGAATGCAGAACGGGAGTTTCTCCGCAACCTCGGCTGCGACCTGCTACAGGGCTTCCGGTTCGCCCATCCCGACTGGCCCCCGGCCGAGATCGCCTGGTAGCATCGCGCTCGATGAGATCGCTGTCGGGCGTCGCCCTCGCCCATACCCTGACCTTCGTCATCGTCACCACCCTCGTCGCGTGCCCCGCCGACGACGGCGACACCGGCGCGGCCGACGACACCGGCTCCGCCGATGGGGGGGAGATGTGCCCCGACGGCGACTTCGGGATGGGCACCGACGGCCAGACCACCGACGTGATGCAGACGTGGGGCGCTCCGTGCGAGACCAACGACGAGTGCGTCGCCATCCTCGGCGAGGGCGCCGAGTGCAAGGACATGGCCGTGATCTACGAGCTGCCCGGCGGCTATTGCAGCAAGCCGTGCTCGCTCCCGGACGCCAACACGCGCGTCGTCGAGGACGCGATGGACTGCGATCCCGCGGGCGGGGTGGCGTGCATCGGGCAGATGGGTTTTTTCGAGAACTGCGCGGTGCTGTGCACCGACGACGCCCAATGCTCGAGAGACGGGTACTTCTGTCGGCAGATGCCGATGATCTCCGCCGAGGGTGATCCCAAGGCGTGCTTGATGCCCGACTGCTGCGAGGGCAGCTGCTCGAGCGAGTGACCATCGTCCTCGACGGCGCCATGGGCACCGCTCTCGCGGGTCGCGACTCGCCCGAGCGGGTGATCGCCATCCACCGCGATGCAGTCCACGCCGGGGCGCAGATCGTCACGACGCATTCGTTTGTCATCGACACCGACAGCCTCGAGCGAGCGGACTTGGCCGTGGGCTGGGCGCAGGCCGGCATCGACGCGGCGCGGGGCGCCCGGGCCGACGCCGGTCGCGTGAAGATCGCAGGGTCGATCGGTGCGCTCGGTCGACGGTCGGCCGATGCATCGCCCCGCGCGTACGGTCGGCTCGCGCGAGCGCTCGTCGACAGCGGAGCCGAGATCGTCTTCGTCGAGACACTCATCGACGCCGACGATGCGCGCGCCGCCGTCGAAGGGATCGCCGGCGAGGTCGCGGCGCCGCTGTGGATCTCGGTTGCGTGCGGACCCGACGGCCACATACTCGGTCGCGGAGCGCTGCCCGAGCTGCTCATCGAAGGTGTCGACGCACTCGTGGTCGGATGCACCGAGCACGTCGGGCTCGATGCTGCCCTCGCTAGACTCCCTCGCGGTGCATGTTGGCGGGGCGTCCAGCCGAGCACGGGGCTGACGATCGATGGACGCTTCACCCCCGATGGAGCAGACGAGCCGACCGTGGCGCGAACGGCCGTGGACCTGGCGCGGTCGCGATCGCTCGAGCTGGTCGGCGGCTGCTGCGGGACGTCGGCCCGCTACGTGCGTGCGGTCGCCGACCAACTGCACCCGCGTCCAGAGGACCGAGCGGCAGCGTTCGATGCTCTGGACGCGCACGTACGGGAGGCCGCCGGGTGAGCGCTTGGCTCGAAGCGTTGCCGCCGGGCGCCGATCTCGGTCTGCTCGCAGCCGTTGCGGTGATCGCCGGGATCATCAACGCGATTGCCGGCGGCGGGTCGCTGCTCGTGATCCCATTGCTGATCGGCGTCGGACTCCCGCCGACGGTGGCCAACGGCACGCTGCGCATCGCGGTGTTCGTTCAGGCGATCCTCGCGACGATCACCTTCGAGCGCCGGGGGGTTCGCGAAATGCGGCCGGCCCTGGCGCTGATGCCCACCGTCGTCGGTGGTGCGGCGCTGGGCACGTACGTTGCCACGCAGATCGGCGACGCCTCGATGCGGTGGGTGTTCGCGATTCTGCTCGTGGTCTGGGCGGTCGTGTTGCTCGTTCGCCCCGAACGTTTCCTGGCCACGGAGGTCGAGCCGCGCCGCCCGACCCTGCTCGTGCAGCTCGTCGCGATCGCCGTCGGCTTCTACGGCGGCTTCGCGCAGGCGGGCGTCGGCTTTCCTCTGCTCGCGCTCGCGGTGCTCGGGCTGGGCAAGACGACCGTGCAGGGCAACGCGGTCAAGTCGACGATCGTGATCGCCTACACCGCGGTGGCGCTTGGCTTGTTCATCGCGGCCGACGACGTCGCGTGGCGCGAGGGCGCAGCGCTGGCCGCCGGCGGAGCCATTGGGGGATGGCTCGGCGCCCGCTGGCAGCTGCGCTCGGGGGTGGCGCTCGTGCGGTGGATGCTCGTCGCGACGCTCGTCGTGAGCGCCGCGGCGATGCTGATCCCTACCTGAGCGCCGAGCGGCTCAGACGACGATGAAGCCGAGCTGCACGCCTCGGACCACGGCCTGCGTACGCGTGTGCGCGTTGAGCTTGCCGAGGATCGCGTTGACGTGAAACTTGACCGTGTGCGCGCTGATGCCGAGGTCGGCCGCAACCTGCTTGTTGGACTTGCCCTTGGCCACCAGCTCGAGCACCTCGATCTCGCGTGCCGTCAGCGACTCGCTGGGCGCAGCGTCGGCGCCGACCGGTGACCCGAGCGTGCCCGGACCCGCGACGTCGGGGTCGACGACGGCAAGACCGTTGCGTGCCGCGGTGATGGCCGCCGTGATCGCCTCGGGCGATGCGTCGCGGCGGAGGACCCCCTTGGCACCGGCCGAGAGCAGCCGTCCCGCGGAGCGGGGGGTCGACGTGAGGACAACGACCGGCAACGTGGACTGCGCGATGTTCTTGGCATCCGCGTCGTCGGGGCCGAGGTCCCACAGGACTACGTTGGCCACGGTGCGCCGGGCCTCGGTGTCCAGAGAGGAGGGATTGGTTTCACCAACCGCGAGTCTTCCGAGACGCTGGCGAAAGGCCGAGCGCACCACGGGATCGCTCGCAATGACGAGGACACGTGGGGTGCTGTCGGTGCTCTTGTCGCCGGTGGGGAGGGGCGACAGTTCGGGGACGCCCAGAAGGGATTGGGCAGAAAGGGGTTGGTCGAGGGGATGGCGCTGCATGATCGCTACTCCGTGGCAAAGGCGACGGTCGCGGTGGATGGCGGCGCCGGGTTTGCGGGCAAGAACATGAGTCCCGTTTTGCTCGCGTCAACCCTTCGGGAGGGTCGTGGGCGCCTGGCCGACCGTTTTGACTGGCCTCACCCGGTTAGAACGCCGACCGACCCCCTCCTGCTACATGGCGCGTCACTTGCGCCCCGCCCCGTTCGACCAGGGCGAAACAGCCCGTTTTCCCGACTGCGGCGGCGTGTTTCGGGCTCACGTTGGCCTGCACCGAAACGCCATGTCCAACTCGACCAAGCCTCACGCATCGACCGACGACCA